>JAEEGL015869575.1_pt1 | contig 13634 bp, 10 predicted proteins | sample 9134231 | NCBI WGS metagenome assembly JAEEGL01 (sample SAMN16246548, study PRJNA631951) | gut metagenome | biome: gut microbiome; feature: rumen; material: fiber-attached | host: Bos | place: Iran: Karaj | collected 2018-10
CATACAAGCGGTTCGTCTTAGGATTGTAGGTGAACCGGCAGTCCTCAGGGCATTTCAGCTCCGCAGGAGCCGCGGTACAGCCATAGATCGACCTGCTGTTGTAATGCATCCAAGCTCCAATGCCCTTCAGCGCATTGAGCGCACGATAGTCGAATTCTCCACGGCCTGTCGGTCCCACGTTGAGGATCATATTGCCGCCTTTGCTTACGGAATCGACCAGCATTTTGATGAGCATTTCCACGCTCTTCCAGCTTTCTTCATCACGATAGTAGCCCCAGGAACCGGACAGGGTCTGACAGGCTTCCCATACAACAGGCTGGCCGTTGACCTTCAGCCATTCACGCGGCTGATACTGCTCCGGCGTCTTGACATCCTGATCGATCTGCAGGCGGTCGTTGATGATGATATCCGGCTGATAGCCACGTATCATCTTCAGCAGGCGCTCTGACTGCCAGATCTCCTTGCCCTTGCCTTCGAAACCCATACCCGGGCTTACAGAAAAATCGAACCAGATGATATCGATCTTGCCGAACTGTGTCATAAGCTCCTCGACCTGGTTATACAGATAATCCGCGTATCGGGTGATATCACGGTTCTTATCCTCGGCGATATACGCTTCGTTATTGCGCATCGGATGGCAGGCATCGACCGTGTAATCCGGATGATGCCAATCCAGCAGAGAATGATAAAAACCGACCTTCAAGCCTTCTGCACGGAAGGCTTCGACCATAGGCTTCAGGATATCCTTGCCATAAGGTGTGTTGGTGACTTTATAATCCGTATATTTGCTGTCCCAAAGGCAAAAACCTTCATGATGCTTGGTCGTGATGATGAAATACTTCATGCCCGCATCCTTGGCAGCTTTCGCCCAAGCCTTTGGATCGTACAGATCCGGATCGAAATGATCAAAATACTTCTGATACTCCTCGTTGGAGATCTGCTCGCGACTCTTGACCCATTCATGACGGGCAGCTTCCGCGTACAAACCGAAGTGGATGAACAATCCAAAACGATCCGCGGTGAACCATTCGGTATTGCCTGGCGTCGGCAACGGTTTTACGACATCCATGATTGCTGTATCCTCCTTGTTCTTAGATAAGAAATCGTTACTTCGGATTATATCGTACTGCCATATAAAAAGCAATGATATTAATGTTCCATGAGATGTGTACTCAAGCTCTCCCGCCGGTATTCCCGCGGCGTCCGGCCAATATATTTTTTGAAAGCGCGGGAGAAATAACTTTCATCCCGGAACCCTACCAAAGACGCGACCTCACGGATCGTCAGATCTTCCTGTAACAGCAGCTCTTTCGCTTGTTCCAGACGCAGTTTGTTGATATATTGCCCTGGCGACGTACCCATTTGCATGTGAAAGACTTTGATAAAGTGGTTGGGGTGCAGGCCGATCATTTGGCTCAGCATACCGACCGATATTTCTTCACCAATGTTTTCATGGATAAATGCAAGGATCGCATCAAGTTTTCCGATTCCTACACCATACGCTCTGTCCACAGGATGTTGGTCCAGGATCCAGGCGATGAATTCCATCACTGCCGCCTGCTGCCGTAAGACAGAGGGGAAATCCTCTTTATTTTTCTCCCCATCCAGGATCGTCTGAAAATGTGCAAGGACGAACGCAGGATCTTCTACCTGCATCAGCCATGGAACTGAGATCAGGTCGAACAACGGAGTGTCCCCCAGACGCGCATCAAAATGCATCCAATATTTGGTAAATGTATCCTTGCCGGGCAATGTTCCGAAAGATACTCTTGCTCCAGCCGGAACGAGCAGCAGCTGCCCCTGCCCCGGCAAATAGCGGACACCATTGATCTCTACAAAACCGTGCCCGGACCGGATATAATACAGGCGATTATAGGAAGGCCGATGCATGTGGTATTTCCAACCGGTCCCCACATGTGTATATCCGGCCACCAGAACCTGGACCTTAAGATTCTGCCCCGGGTTCAACGGCTTCATACGTCACCTTCATCTTTCTTGAAGTCCTTCATTTCCAAGGCACCTTTTTCCGTAAAATAGAACGTGGCCGTTCCCTTTTCGAACGTCTGTGGCATGGTCACAGGACGCACGGCGGAACCTTTTGCAAGGACTTCTCGGATCAAATCATCATTCAGGATGTCCCCGTAGCGTGACAGGCTGTCCAGCCAGACAGTGCACTTACACCCCTGTTTCCATTCAGTGCAGTAATACGCCTTAGAGTTGCGTAAGATCGTACCCTTTTTACACACGGGACATGTACCCAATCCTACGGAAGGCGCTTTTTTCTTTCGTGACTTTCTGGCCTCTTCCGCTTTACTGAAGGTATCGTCTGCCTCCTGCGGTGCCTGGTCCGCTGCGCCAACGATGAATTCCACATAACGCTTGATACTATTCATGAAGGCCTGGGGATCCATTCCGCCTTGGTAGATCTTATCCAGCGCTCTTTCCCATTTTGCCGTCATCTCCGGAGAGGTAAGCTCTTTCGGCAGGATGTGGATCAAAGCGATCCCTTTGTCCGTCGCTCGAAGTGTTTTCCCGGCTCGCTTGACGTAGCCGACTTTGATCAGGCGCTCGATGGTCGCCGCCCGTGTCGCAGGCGTACCCAAAGACGTCTTTTTCATCAATTCCTGCAGTGCTTCATCTTCGATATATTTCCCGGCATATTCCATAGCGCTGAGCAACGTCGCTTCCGTGAAAGGTGCTGGCGGATTTGTCTGGTTGGCGATGACTTTAGAAGAAAGGACGGTCAGTTCCATGCCTTCTGCAAGTTCCGGCAGATCCGCCTCCTGCGTTTTCTTTTTCTTCGTTCCCCCGGAATTCGTTGGGAGTTCCATATATCCCTGCACGAGTACATGCCGTCCCCGCGCCAGGAATCGATCCTGCTCAGAAGCCAAAGTGACCGCCGTTGTCTCGTATTCATATGCGGGATAGAAGACACTGATCAAACGATAGGCGATCAAGCGATAGATCCTTGATTCTTCTTCTGATAGAGACGAAAGATCGGGTTTTCGCGGCGTAGGAATGATCGCATGATGATCCGTGATCTTGCTGTCATCGATGATGCGTCCATTGAAGTTCAGCCCCGGGATCTTCATGAGCCAGGGATGGAATTCCGGCGTGTCCATAGCATGCAGCGTCTTGCGCACGGTTTCCTTCATATCGTGGCTCAGATAACGGCTGTCCGTTCTTGGATATGTGATCAGCTTATGCTTCTCATACAAGTTCTGGGCTATAGAAAGGACCTTAGCCGCAGAGTATCCGTATTTACGATTGCCTTCACGCTGCAGTTCCGTAAGATCGTATAACAGTGGCGGAAGCTGTTTTTTCGTCTGCCGTTCGATTTCGGTCACAGTGACTTTTGTCCCTTTACCAGATCTGGCAAGGATCTCCTCCGCCCTGGCCTTTTCACTGATCTGCGTCGTGCGGCGGCGCGTCGTTTTTCCCTCTTCTTCGACCGTCTCCCAATCGAACCACTTTGCGTTGAAAGGAGTCTCATCCTTGTTCAGACCGATCTCAACTTCCCAGTAGTCCTTGGGTACGAAGGCTTTGATCTCCTCATCCCGTCTGGCGATGATCGCCAACGTCGGCGTCTGCACCCGGCCGATGGAAAGCAACGCGTGGTAATGGATCGTAAAAGCGCGGCTGCCGTTCATGCCCACGAGCCAGTCTGCCTCCGACCGGCATCTGGCGCTTTCATATAAGGAATCGTATGCCCGGCCATCTTTCAACGTACTAAAGCCTTCCTGGATCGCTTCGTTGGTCATACTGGAGACCCAGAGACGGTCGAAGGGCTTTTTACACCCGGCCATTTGATAGATATACCGGAAGATCAGTTCCCCTTCCCGTCCGCTATCAGTACCGCAGATGATACGATCGATATCGTCATCCCGCATCCACTTTTTCACGATTTTGAACTGTGGACCGCTGCCGCGGATCACGCGCAGTTTCATCTGTTCCGGAATGATGGGAAGATCCGCCCGGTTCCAACGTTTATACTTTTCATCATAGGCTTCCGGCTCGCAAAGCTCGATCAGATGACCGATGGCCCAGGTAACGACATATTTGTCGTTGTACAGGCAGCCTTCGCCTTTTTGCGTACACTTGAGTACGCGGGCATAATCCCGCGCTACAGATGGTTTTTCAGCAATAACTAATGTTTTCGGCATATTTATGATAATTATGGGGTTGATTGGACCTAAGGTTTTTGGAAAACAAATACTATAACAACTAAAGAGCCTCGGTCCAAACGGACCAAGGCTCATGTCTGAATCGACAATTAGTTGTACTTTCTCTTTCTGGCAGCCTCAGACTTCTTCTTGCGCTTTACGCTGGGCTTTTCATAGTGTTCTCTTTTACGGACTTCCTGCATGATACCCGCTTTGGCGCAGTTTCTCTTGAAACGACGAAGCGCGCTGTCCAGAGACTCATTCTCTTTTACGACTACGTTAGACATTCAACTCCACCCTCCCCTCAGTTGCAAATTGTGCTTTCAAGCATAGGGGCATTTTAATAAGCACTAAAAAGGATTATAATCGCTGGATTTCCAGCCGTCAACCCTTTTTTTAGTTCTTTTTCTTGAAAACTCCCTTTTTGCCGTTCTTTTTCTCTTCCTGTTCGATCAAATACTTGTCATAATCGTCCAGGCCGTCCTCTTCCAGGTCCTCACCGACAAGCTCATCTTTCGGAGCGATGGCGGTCTCATCGACCGTTTTCTGCGTCAGGTCCGGTTCAGTGATGCCAAGGATCTGATCGCGGCGTACAGGAATGATGACGCTCTTATTGGTTCCGAATTCGACCATCAGGCAGTCGTTGACGATATTGACGACTTTGCCGTACATACCGTTATTCAACAGCACCCAGTTGCCGATGCTGATGGAATTCTGCATTTTGTCGGTTTCTTTCTGGCGCCTGCGCTGCGGACGGATCATGATGAAGTACAGGACCACGATAAAGACCGCATACACGGCAAGCATAGGAAGCAGACTTCCGCCTCCCGGCGTTGCGGCTGCATCAGCGCTGAATAAAAACAACATAGTAGTTCCTCCTAGGATTAAGAATATAAATATTATAGCAAAAACCCCTGTTGTGGTCAAGAGTTTTGTGTGCTCTCCAACTCTTTGAAGCCTTCCAAAGTCTTCTTTTTGTACTCCGCAAAGCATCCTGCATCCAAGGCATCACGGATCTCCTGCATCATGCGGTTGTAGAAAAACAGATTGTGCAGTACGCACAGACGCATGCCCAGCATTTCTCCTGCCGTCAGCAGATGTCGGATATAGGCTCTGGAAAAACTGCGGCAGGCGGGACAGGTACAGGTCTCGTCGATCGGAGCCATATCGTACATATATTTCGCGTTTTTCAGTTTCAGGCGGCCTTTGCGGGTGAAGACCTGGCCATGACGACCGTTTCGTGCAGGCAGAACACAGTCGAAGAAATCCACACCACGGTCCACGGCCTCCAATATGTTTTCCGGTGTACCGACACCCATCAGATAGATCGGTTTGTTCTGCGGCAGATGCGGCACTGTGACGTCAAGGATGCGGTACATCTCCTCATGCGTCTCGCCCACAGCAAGGCCTCCGATCGCATATCCAGGCAGATCCAGTTCCGCGATCCTCTTCGCATGACCGATGCGGATATCCTCTTCGATGCCGCCCTGGTTGATACCGAAAAGCATCTGCTCCGGATTGATCGTATCCTCCAAAGCATTGAGACGCTCCATTTCCTTGACACAGCGCTCCAGCCACCTGGTGGTGCGCTCTACGGATGGCAGGATATAGCTGCGGTCCGCTTTACTGGGGGGACATTCATCAAACGCCATGGCGATCGTAGACCCAAGATTGGACTGGATCTGCATACTCTCTTCCGGTCCCATGAAGATGCGGCGCCCATCGATGTGGGAGGCGAAGGTGACTCCCTCCTCGCGGATCTTACCTCGCAGCTGGGACAATGAAAACACCTGGAACCCTCCGGAATCCGTAAGGATCGGACGATCCCAATGCATGAACTTGTGCAGCCCGCCCATTGCTTTGATCGCCGTATCACCGGTACGCACATGAAGATGATAGGTGTTGGACAATTCGACCTGACATCCGATCTCTTTGAGATCATCCGCGGATACCGCCCCTTTGATCGCGCCGACCGTACCTACATTCATGAAAACCGGCGTCTCGACCACACCGTGCCGTGTATACAAACGGCCGCGTTTGGCCCTGCCTTCGGTCTTCAGCAACTCATACATTCTTTTCTTCCTCCTGCCAGGTCGTTTCCTCGATGATATACCTGGGCCTTGCCTTTACTTCACTGTAGATCCTGCCGATATAAGTCCCGACGACACCAATGCACAAAAGCTGCAGGCCACCCAGGAACCAGATCGATAGGATGATGGTCGTCCATCCGGACACAGCCGAACCGGAGATCTTGGAGATCAACGCGTAGACGAGGCCAGCCAAACTTAGAAAGGCCAACAGGATCCCGAGCCGAGAAATGATCTTCAGCGGCTGAACACTGAAGGATGTGACACCTTCCACCGCCAGCGCGATCATCTTCTTCAGCGGATACTTTGTCTCACCCGCGAATCGTTCGGCGCGTTTATAGTATACAACATCCGTCTTGAATCCGAGTTCCGGTACGATGCCACGCAAAAAGAGGTTGACTTCCGTATACTCGTTCAAAGCTTCCAGCGCTCTGCGGCTCATCAAACGATAATCCGCATGGTTGTATACCAATTCGATGCCCATCTTGCGCATGACTTTGTAATATCCTTGCGCGGAATGACGCTTAAAGAAAGAATCCGTATCGCGGTTGGACCGCACACCGAAGACGATGTCCGACCCGTTATGATAGGATGCCAGCATGGCATCCATGGCATCGATATCATCCTGCAGATCCGCGTCCATGGTGATGACGCAGTCCGCTTTACCGGAAGCTGCCTGAAGCCCAGCAAGAAAAGCATTCTGCTGACCCCGGTTGTGGGAAAGCTTGATACCTTCGAAAAGGTCATCCACATCGTGTAAGGCACGGATCAATGTCCAGGTCTCATCCACGCTGCCATCATCCACCAGCAGAACGCGGCTTTCAGCACTGATCATGCCCTTCTCTGTGAGCGCAAAGATCTTTTCTTTCAGCCGCCTGGCGGTCTCCGGCAGGACTTCCTGTTCATTGTAACAGGGAATGACAACGTACAGACAAGTCAAGACTGCACCTTCCTTCTAGATAAGATCCTGGCAAAGAGCAAATATGCGATCATCAGCAATACAGCCCCAGCCGAGATCAGGATGCCCGGCTTAAGCCCAGGTGTATGATATGTAAAGGTGATCGTAGAAGATCCTTTTGTGACAGGGACCGCCATAAACCCAACATTTGCCTTCGCGATCTCGACCGGCTGGCCATTCACTTTTGCGCTCCAGCCCTCCTCATAGGTGACACTGAAGAACACAAGATCATCTGTGTCCGTATAGATAGAGGCCGTGAAACCGGTCCGCGTTGTTTTGAACGTATCCGTCGTATGTTGACGCAGTTCACTGCACGCCGCGAAATAGCCTTCTTCTGAATAATCGTGGTCCGGAAGATTCAGATCGTGACGCAGCATTCCACGGTATTCGATCGGGACGTCATCTTCGAGCACCAGGGTATGCAGCATCAAAAGCGCCCTGTTGTTCTCAGAAATATCCTCCGCCTCCGATCGGGTGCAGAACCTGTCGTACGTAAATCCGATCGGCAGATAATACTGATTCTCATAGATATCATGGTCGTTCTGCGTACCGATCAAAGCGAATCCCGGCATCCGGTTTTTATACTCGATCTCCCCATCGATTTCTTGTGAACTTTGGAAATCATCGCCCTCATCATGCGAATCCGCGAAGTATTTCACGGACAAAAGCGCACGAATGGCATAGTTATCATAAGATGGCGCAGACTTGACACTGCGTTCCTCGTTGATGAATTCATAAAAATCGAAGATGGAAGCCGGCACCAAGCTATGGAAAGCGCGGATATCGGCCACGTTCCAGAACATACCCAAATTGATGCAGGAATCGTCCTGATCGATGCGGAAGAATCGCTTTTCTTCTGTTTCCAACGTACCTTCGAGCACGTCAGGAATGAAGTATTCATGCGTATCATAGGAACGCATCTTGCCCCAGACCATATAGAAATTGCCATAGAGCACAGAGATCACCAGCACTGCGACGATCATATGCCGCACCGCTCGATCCGGATCCTGCCGCATACCGTCCAGCAGCATGAGCAGTACGCCCAAGGAGATGAGTGCCGTACCTACGATCACAGCGAACTGCCATACGCAGTCCTCGGCGAATAAACCGAGCCGCCATGTGTCTTCACGCACCTTGTCTGGCGTGAGACCGATCAACAATACTATGACGCCTGTCACGATCAGCACGTGCATCGCTGATCGTTCCAGGACGCGCACCTTGCCCTCGTCAACGACCTTGACCGTCGCAAGCGAAAGCATCAGCACGAACATATAGAACCATCGTGTATAGAACGAACGGTTGAACGCTACGAACAAACTGTTGAGTCCTGGTACTAAAGCCATCACGAGCAATACTTTCAGAAGAACGCTCAGCCAATTTTTCTTATGTGTCCGCAAGTATGCCAGTGCTCCACTCACACCGAAAAGCGGCAGATATGCGCTTAAGGACGTCCAGCGAACACTGGCGTCAGGGAACAGGACCTGCTTGGAGGGCAGCTCGTTCGGGAACAAGAAACTTGCCAGGATGACGAAGATCCGCTGATTATTGACGTAGATCCAAATGTCTAGGCCATCCGCAAAATTGTTGACGCGGCCATTGGAAAGCATAACGACCAAGGACGGCAGGAACAGAAACTGGCTCAAAAGAAATCCGAGTACGGCCTCCAAGGCCACAAGGCCAAGCTTTTTCCAACTGAAAGCATAGCCATAAGTAAAAACACGAACAAAAAAGTAAACGATCGTAAAGACGACTTCTCCAACAAAAAAGAAATAGCTGACTACGGCGTTGATCAAGACCGCAAGTGCAAATACTCCTTTCGAACCGTCCTCCATGAGCTCGTCCAATCCGATGAGCAGTAACGGGAAAAACACCATTGCTTCATGGAAATGGTTGAAGAAGATGTTATAGATCGAAAACCCGGAAAAAGCGTACAGAAGCGCTCCTAAAACTGCTGCCTGGGGAGATTTGACGTGTCGCTTGAGCCATGCATAGGACGTCACCGCCGCACAGGCAAATTTCAGGATCAGAAGCGGTCCCATGAAATATGAGATGATACTTTCAGGAAACGGTACCGTCAGCCAGAAAAAAGGACTGCCCAACAGGTAGAAACTATAACTGCCGATAAAGCTTACGCCCAGATCGGTCTGCCAGTTCCATCCCCACTGTCCGGACCGGATGGCTCTGTGCGCCACATGATAGAACGGTATCTGCTGGGAGTTGAAATCCCCCAAAAAGATCAGGTATCCCCCGTCCCAGATCATGGCTGGAAGAAAGATTAGGAGCGCTGCCCCGAAAGCGATCAGGAAAACATGCAAATACCCATACTTTTTCATATTCAGTATCAGGATTTCCCTTTCTTGTAGAAATGAATGAACAGCATGAGAAGCGTGAAGTATACGACGATGATCCCAGTGACCAGATAGCACATCACGTCGGATCGCGCTGCCATAGTGATCAGGATCAAAAGCGGTGCGCCGAAAACGATGGCGTAACTGGAGCCTACCACCAGATGGTTTGCTGCCGGGGTCTCGAAATCCGGATCGATCTGCCTGAGCAGCAGGATACCGGAACCGATCGTACCCGTCATCATACCATACATGGAGATCAGACCTTCATGGTAGTATCCTTTGTAGATCTTTTTGCTGATCTTCTTCAGATAGAACCAGGTCACGACGCCGCCGGCAACGGCCATAAGAACAAACGGCAGCCACAGCCCGGACAGATCCTCCGGATCGATACAAGCGATACCCGCCACGATCATAAGATCAAAGAAAAATCCGGAAAGGCGGTTCAGAAGATAATTGTTTTGATAGCGCAGCTTCATCCAGCTGCGTTTCTCACACTTGCCAAGGATGGTCTTCACCAGCATGGCCAATGCGGAACCGATGATGAAATTGAAGCCCCAAAGCATCGAATTGAGCATCTTGGCAAGGCCGGGAGCCCAAAGCGTAAGCGCGGATGTGATACCCTTGGTCACAAGGAAGGTCAGCAGATATACGCCAAGCATCATCGCTACCTGAACCGAAAGCTTATCGATGGAGTCAGAAACACGGATCTCGTTTTTATCCTGGAAGAAATCGATGGTATACGTCTCTTCCTTTTGCTTTTCATCACCGGAAACGCCGATCTGATGATGGTTCTTCCAATAGTTCAGAACCACGACGCCGACCGTACAGGCACAGATATAACCGGCTGCGGCGATCGCTAAGCCAAAGCTCTGCCCGCCTACGAATCCGAAAGTCTCATAGGTCGTACCGATGTTATTCGCCTGACCAGGGCCCTGTCCATAGCCCATGGGCAGCAGAAGGCCAGCAGCTTTGAACAGGCCGGGCTTGATCGTGAAGGAAAGCAAGATGGTGATCACCAAGCCAGTCAATCCCTGGATCAGATAAGAACCTACGATAGCAGCACCGGATTTGATACCGGCTGCGGAATGGCTCTCTTCCGTCTTGGCATTGACACGAAGGCTCATGGCGATAAAACCCAGCGCGATACAATGATAGACCAAAGTATCCAGCACCTCGATATCGAACAGATCATCGATACCAAATACGCGCTGCAGAAGAAGCTTCAGACCCAGCATGATGAATCCAGCCAGAACGGAGACGGGCATCAATGTCTTACGGATGAAAGGAATACAACGACGCAGCATATTGGAAAACAATACGATGACCGCGATGATCCCCAACTGCATGATCAGATTCCAAACACCTGCGGTTTCATAAAAGATCTGCTGTATTTCCGATCCAGCCGCATTGCATAATATCATAGCGATTACTCCACTTCTTTCTTGATTTCCTGCCAAGCCAGGAGATAGGGACGCAGGACCCCTGTATCGGTCCTGATCTCAAAATACCCATCTTGGTACGTATATAGAAGGCGATTGGTCCTGACCATAGAAAGATCGGTGATCTGTGACAGCAGGATCTGATCATCATTGACGCGGATCGTCCGAGCCACTAGATCCAGCGAGACACGCACAGGCCGTTCTTCCTTAGTCGCGAGATTCGTCATCGCGCCATCAAAAGCAAAAAGATCTTTCTTCTTTCCTTCCTGTATGCAGGCACGGTAGGCTTCCTGCTGCCATTGATCCCACTCAGAGATATGAAAGAAACGTCCCTTCGTAAAGTTGCCGTAAGGATCGATCTCTGTCAGCGGACCGCAATCGGAACAGAAGACTTTAGGACCCTTGGTATAGATAGTACCGACCTTTTTACATTCCGGGCAAATGAAGACCGCTTTTTCCATATGCTCTGCTAGATGCTTTCCCTTATAACGTACAGGATCGTGCTTCTGCACTTTCCGAATATCGACATGGATATCCTGATCGATGCAGTTATCGATCGCTTCCGGACGCATTCTAGAAAGTTCCTCCGGCATGTAGACATGAGAGATGATCCCTTTGACGCGGCCTCGTCTTGTACCCGCCGCCCACCGCGGTTTCGTCAAGTAGTTTCCTTCCATACGGTAGGTCACCAGCGGTACTTTCATGATTTTCGCAAGTTTGCCTGTTGCCGGAAAGATCGAACCCGAAATGCCATTCCAGGTATTATCTCCTTCTGCAAAGAGGACGACAGGATCCCCTTGCTTCAGCACTTTGGTCACCGCGCGGATGGTATCGATAGCCATGGACGCCTTGGGCCGCGGTATCACGGAGAGATACCGCGTCAACAGTTTCGTAATGAAGCCCATCCGCATCAGATGCTCACTCGCAACATAAGCGAGCGGCCGATCCGGACTTGCCAGTCCTACAAAGATCGGATCCAGATCACACGCGTGATTGGCGATCAGCAGATATGGCCCTTCCACATTGACCGTTTCCATGGAACAATGGAATCTCCGGAAATACAGCCGCACTAAGGGATGGAGGATACGCCAGGCGCGTTTGCGTCTTCTTGCCTCTTTTTCGAAACTCTGTTCTTCCATGATCATCTGTTCTTTCTGATAGATTCCTGCAATGCATCCGCCGCAGCCTGCACCTTCATGCCGATCACGACCTGTACGGATGTCTGCCCCAGATGCATCACCCCTCTGGCGCCGGCCGTTTTCAAGGCAGCATCATCGATCCAAGTACCGTCCTTGACTTCGATACGAAGGCGGGTCGCACAATGGTCCAGAGAGACGATATTACCAGCACCGCCAAGTCCTGATAATATAGCGTCAGTATCGATATCCCCTCGCTTTGTGGATGGTGCAGTCGTAGTTTCAACCTCTTCGTGCTCTTCCGCTTCATTACCGGGTGTATGGAAATGAAAAACACGGATCAGGACGCGAAATACGGTATAGAATACGACAAAAGCCGTGATTCCCAACGGAATGATGAGCCACGTTTTAGCGGCTGCAGGCAAAGAAGCTGAAAACAGAAGATCAGCCGCTCCGGCGGAAAAGGAGAAACCGGCCCTGAATCCTACGATAGCCGCTATATATGTGAAAATGCCGTATAGCAACGCATAGATCGCATATAAAACAGGGGCGGTAAACATAAACGCAAATTCAAAAGGTTCCGTGATCCCGCATACAAACGCGCAGATCGCCGCGGAAGAAAGGATACCGATCGCGTATTTGCGTCGGCTGCTTTTTGCCGACTGGATCATGGCAAGTGCCGCACCGGGTATACCGAACATCATGCAAGGGAAGAATCCGGACATATACATTCCCAGCGACCATCTGACGTCAGCACTGGTATGGCCAGCCCAGAAATGGGTCAGATCCCCGAGACCTATGGTGTCGAACCAGAACACGTTATTTAGCGCGTGATGCAGCCCCAAAGGGATCAGGATCCGGTTCAGAAACGCATAGATGCCGGCGCCGATCGTCCCCATATGCGCGATGCTCTGCCCCAGCCAGACAAGTCCTTCAAAAAGGACAGGCCAGACAAAGAATAAAACGGCTGCTGCAAGCAAAGAGAAGATCCCTGACATGATGACCGTGCTGCGCCTTCTGCTGAAGAAAGCCAGCCATTCCGGCAGATCGGTGTTCTTGAAACGATTGTAACTATGCGCACCGATCAAACCGCAAAGGATACCGATGAACGGGTTCTCGATCTTCTGGAACGCCAGCAGCCTCGTAGGGCGCTCAGCCACCGATGGCATGATGGTCTTGATGAAATCCACGTGCAGAAGTGATGTGATGATGAGCCAAGAAACCAAAGCTGTCATACCGGCCGTGCCATTCTGATCGTCTGACATGCCGACGCCTATACCGACAGCAAACAGCAAGGCAATATGATCGATCAATGCCCCTCCGGCTTTGACAAGAAACATGCCGATCACCGGACCGAAACCTGAGACAGCACCGCCCTGCATGGATGCCGGGCAAAACAGATAGCCGATGCCCATCAACAGGCCGCACAATGGCAGACAGGCCACTGGAAGCATGATAGACTTGCCGAGTTTCTGGAAATACTTCATCACAGTCACCTATTGG
>JAEEGL016178454.1_pt1 | contig 13634 bp, 7 predicted proteins | sample 9134231 | NCBI WGS metagenome assembly JAEEGL01 (sample SAMN16246548, study PRJNA631951) | gut metagenome | biome: gut microbiome; feature: rumen; material: fiber-attached | host: Bos | place: Iran: Karaj | collected 2018-10
ATATCAATAAATTCATGTATAACATGTTTAAATTTAAAATCAAATGAATTAATATATAGTGCAGTAGATGGTTCAGCAGGATTATTTAAAATATATTCATATAGAAAATTAATAGATAATAATAATGAATTATATATGCAACATCATAAACAAATTAAAATATGTCAAAAATTATGTTCTTATTATGGTCATTGTGGTCCAATTTGGTCTTTTGATAGAAATGATGATTTATTATTTACTGGTTCATATGATAAAACAATTAAAATTTGGAATGTTAAAAAAGGAAATTGTTTAAATACTACAAGGGCACATAATTCTTGGGTTTCTTCAATTAAATTTGATAAGAATTTTAATAAATTAATTTCTTCTTCTTGGGATAGTACAATTAAATTATGGAATTTAAATTTAGATAATAATTCTCTTAATAATGATATTATTATAAGTAATGATCCTGGAAATTATATTTATTGTATTGAAAGTGATCTTTCAAATGGAAGAATAATTTCAGGAAATGAAAAAAGAACAATTGATATTTGGAATATTGAAAAAATTAATGAAAAGGAAAATTCACTTATTGGTCATTTAGAAAGAATAAATACTTTAAAAATGTATAATAATTTAATTTTTTCTGGTAGTGAAGATAAACATGGAAGAATTTGGGATAAAAGAAATGGAAAATGTGAAATTTTATTAAATGGTCATAATAGAGGAATTACTCAAATTGATTATGATGAAGTTTCTAATAGAATTTTTACTAGTAGTATTGATAAAACTATTAAAATTTATGATATGAGAAAAAATTCGGAAATTAGAACTCTTGTTGGTCATAGTGATAGTGTTTATTCTATTACTTTTGATCATGGAAAATTAATTTCTGGTTCGAAAGATAATTCTATTAGAATTTGGAATTTTTTAAATTGAGTTTTTTTAATTTTAAATTTTAGTATTTTTTTATTTTTATAAAGAATTTTTTTATGATTATATATGTTTTATTTTATTAAAGAAAAATATTTTTTTTTGGTATTATTTAAAAAAAATATAAAATTTAATTTTTTTTATTTTTTTTTTTATTTTAACTACTGTTTTTTTCTTCTTCATTTGGTAATGAATTACTATTATTACTGTGTTAGTCTAATTTTTTATTTATTTTTTCATTCATTTCTATACATTCATCTAGAGCTTTGAAATGATTATCCATTCTTGAATTTACCATATTAATTTCTGCAAATAATTTATCAATATTTGAATCACCAATTTCATTTTTTGATTTTTTTTTTAATTTTTTTTTAGGAATTTTTTTTCTTTTAATTTGTTTACTTTTAACTTCATTAATTTCATTTTCTTGATTTTTTAATTTTTCCTTAATTGAATTAAAATCATTATTTCTTTCATCATTATTAGGAATAATATATTTTTTATATTCATTAATTTTCTTTTCATCAATTTTAAAATCATTTTCTAATAAAATATTATTTTTTTTTTTAAAATCCTTATTATCAGTATTAATAGTAGAATTATCAGAAAAAGAATCATTATTATTTTTATTAGGAATAATAACATTCATAAATTTTAAAAAATCTTCTTTACTTTTTATTTTATCATTTAATTTAATATCTTGAATTTTTTGTCTCATTTCCTTAATTTCTTTAATCATTGTATCAACATCAGATAAAATATTTTCTGATTTTTCTTTAATTGAATCTGTTTTATGTGATTCTTTTATCATTTCTAATTCTTCTTTATCTAATTCTTCTTTCATTTGATTTATCATTATATCATTATCTCTCATCATTTTATAATATTCATCAATTGAGGTTCCTGTATAATTATCATATATTGTTTGAGCATTTTTTACTTTCATTAATAATTTTATTCCTTTATTATTTTTTACTTCTTCTGCTGATAAATTTGAAGATAAAGTTAATGTTGGTATAAATTTTTCTTCCATTTTGTTTTTGTTTTATTTTATTTTAAATTTAATATTATTTTTTTTTTAAATGAAAGAAATTGGTTTTAATAAATTTAAAAATAGAAAAAAAAAGAAAAAGAGATTATCTACAAAATTTTTAACTGTTTTTTTTATTCCTTTTTTTTTTGGAACTTTAATTTCTACAATTGTAGTTATTGTATATATTAATATTTCACATGAAAAATTAATAAATAATATTAAAGTACAAAATACATTTGAAAATTCAAAAGAAAAATCTTCAATTCCAATAATATTAAATGCTAAATTTTTTATATTTGATTATATTCAAAAATACATAAATAATTTAATTAAAATTCGTGAATATTATTTATCATTAAAAGATACATTAAAAGATAAAATAGATTTTGAAGATGAAAAAAAAATAATGCACTTTTTCTTTAATGCAATAAATGATACAGAAATAAATAATTTTAAAGAATCATATGACAAAAATAATGAATCTAAATTTACACATGCAAAATGGTTTATTAATAAAGAAAAAAAATATATCAAATTTAATGAGAATGATACAACATTAATAAATCAATTATATTATTTTTCTTATTTAATACCATTATTAAAAACAATAATAGAAATTTCAGAAAAACAAAGTTTAATTTATATTATATCAACATTAAATAATTTAATGATTAAATACCCAATAGAAGAAAAATATATGGATGGAAGTGATTTTAATATATTATCAAATACAATTAATTGTTTAAAATACAATGAAAATATTATTGATTATTATTTTTATAAATGTAGACCATATTATAGAAGTATGAAAATTTCTAAAAAATTAGGTTATAATTTTACTATTTCTGATATTTATAAATTCATTGATGGTAATTTTGGAATTACAATTTGTATTCAATTTGAAGATATTGATTTAATAAATAATAACAATACAATTATTATTTGTCAAGATATAAATATTAATAATTTAATTACAATCTTAAATAATTTTAATTCAAAGTTAGATGGATATTTTTTTATTACTAAAATAAATAGTAATATTCCTATTTATTATCCTTTTATTTTTGATATTGAAGAATATAATGAAATATCTAAAATGGAATTTACATTAAATAATAAATATTATATGGATGAAATAAGTAAATATAAAGAGAATTTAATTAATTTAACACAAATTTTTAAAGAAAATAAATATATTACATTTGATACATATAAAAATGGTCAATTATTTAAATATATTATTTATCCTATTTTTTTTGATTATAATAATAATTATAAATATCATTTTCTTTCAATTATTTATGTAAGACCAAAAATAATTTCTATTGAACAATATCAAGATAGTAAAATAACAAATATTTATATTTCAATATTATTTTCAATAATGGCACTTATTCAATTATTACTTACAAAATATTTAATATCATCTTTAGCTAAAAATTTAATAAAACCTATAAAATTAATAAAAAAACTTTTAGAAACTGATTTTGAAATAATAACAGATAATTCTAATAATACTAATAATCTAATAAATAATAATAACTATTTAAAAAAAAATAATTCTTTATTAAAAGATACTTTTATTAATGAAAATTCTCCTTTATTAAATCATTCAAATATAAGTACAAAAACAAATGAAAATGAAACATCAATTATTAATAATTATATAACATCAAATAATAATTTTTTTACAAATGCAAATTTTAATGATGAAAATAATTCATTATCATCATCTTCAAGTAATGATGATGAAGATGAAAATAATAAATATAAAAGTAATAATATTCAAAAATTATTTGTAAAATTTATTGATTTAAAAAATAGTTTTAAAAATTTTGATAATCAAAATATAAATGATAATTTACCATATTTAGTACATTCTCAAAATATTTTTAATAATATAAATAATATTAATGCATTTAGTACTTGTCAATCAAATATTTCTTCATTTTTTATTAAGAATAAAGAATTTGATAAAGCAATTTCTCATTTAAATGAAGGAATTAGAAATATAAGAATTAAAATATTAAATTTTAAAAATCAAAATGAATTAAAAAGACAAATTAAAACAGAGAATTTAACTAATAGATATCTTAAATTATTTTATTGTTATAAATCATATTTTAAATATATTAAAAAAATAAATAAAAGAGAATCTAATAAATTAATTAATAGTAATTTCTATATTGAACATCATATTGAAAAATATAAAAAAAGTATAAATGATTATCTTGAATTAATAAATAAGATTAATGATGAAAAAGAATTATGTATTGCATTATTAGAAAAAGTAGAAGAATTAATTCAATTTGAGATTATTCCTTCAAAAAATAATTTTCATAATATAAATCATAATGAATTATCTAAAAAACAAAATCAAATAAAAAATATTATTGAATTATTTAAACAAATAGATAAATTAAATGATAATAAATTTACTCAAAATTATAATATAATTCATTTAATAAATATTTTAAAATATGAACCAGAAATTGTAAATGCTATGGATATTCCACCATCAGTTTTAATTCAAAGAACTAATTATTTAAAAGGAAAATTTTATTTAAAATGTTCTCATTATAAAAAAGCAATTTTTTTTTTTGAAAATGCATTAATTTATAATAAAGTTGGTAATATTAGAATAATAATAAGTTCAATAAAGAAATTAATAAAAATATCAAAAATATATTTAACATTAGTAAATAATGATATTGAAATACATAAAAATGAATCTAAATATAAATATGAATTAAGAGATGATAAACAAAGAAAACAAATTTTAATTAATTATATTTATAATTTAAAACAAGAAATAAATATTTATAAATATATTAAAAAAGATATTTGTTTCATTTTAAATCTTTCAAATATTTCATCAATTAATAGTGATAGATTTCATAATATTCATAAAGTTTTAATTAATATTTATGAAAATATTTTAACTTATAAAGATAGAGTATCCATTATTGCATATATTGATGGTATTTTTAAATTTATTATTGATTTAAAGAAAAAAACAATTGAAAATGATAATTTTATTTTTGATCAATTAAATAATATTCCAAATATTATTAATATTGATTTATCAAGAAAAAATTCTACTTTATTTAAAAATTTATCAAAAGTAAATGAAAGTATATTATCAAAATCTATTCAATTTACTTATCAATATTTAAGAAAAAAACAAATTGGAAATATAAATAATTTGAATAAAAGAGAAAATTGGTATATTTATTTAACTAATGATATAAGTGTAAATGAAATTAAATATTTACAAAAAAAACCTTTGAAAAAATATTTTAATTCTAGAGATGATAATAATTTAAATAATTTAGTTATTTTATTTTATGAAAATATTAAAATTAAAAATGAATTATTAAATTGGATAAAATATAATAAAAGTTGTATAATTATTAGAAATGAAATTGATAAATTAAAAAATATAATGGGAACAAATGGTGAAATACAAAAAATAAATTATGATATTGAAAAATATAAAGATTTAAATTAATTTAATAAATTAAAAAATATAATATATAATATATAATTATAAAAAGATAAATGGAAAAACAGTTTTGGGATGATATATATAAAAGAGATAGTATAATAGGAAATAAAGATTTTCAAACATTATATAGAGCAAAACAAAATTTAGATAATGATTCATTTGTTACAATTAAAGAATATTTAATTAAAAAAGGTGAAGATTCAAACAATAAAAAAGTAAAAGAATTATATGAAAGAGAAATAGAATTAATGAAAGATTTATTAAATTCAAATTGTGAAAATTTTGTTAAATTAATTGATTGTAAAGAAGATATTTATGATGAAAGAGATTATAATTTTTATTATATTATTCGTGAATATTGTTTTGGAAATTTAGAAGAATTTATTACAATGAATGAAAATAAATTAGAACCAAGATTTATTCAATTAATTATGAAACAATTAAATAATGCTTTTAAAATATTAAGAGATAAAAATATTATTCATAGAAATATTAAACCATCAAATATTCTTTTTTGTTATAAAGAAGATACTAATTTTATAATGAAATTATCAGGATTAAATTATTATAAGAAAGGAAATAATAGTTGTCCTTCAATTAATAATAATAATTTTCTTAATCCACCATTAAATAATGAAGATGAAAAATATGATTTATGGAGTATTGGTATAATTATGTATTTTATGTATTTTGGTGAGTATAAAAACACTAATAAAATTTCAGAAATAAATGATAAAGATTTAAAAGATTTAATTGATAAATATATTAATAGTAGAATATCTTGGAATGATTATTTTAATCATCCATTTTTTAAAAATATTTATCATGATTACAATAAAGATGATAAATATTTTAATATTGTTAAAGAATTAATAGATTATGGTAATACATGTCTTAAATATGGAGAAGAGATGAGGGGTTATTTAGTTCAATTAACTGAGACTCAGGTTAATGATAGGTCAAATAAATTAAATGAACAATATAAAGAATGGGAAAACAAAATAAAAAATATTAAAGAATTATCAGAAAAAGTAAATGAGTTAAAAAAAATAATCAATATTCCTAAATAAAAATAAATTTTTTGAGAAAATAATTATTAATCAAATATTTGTTTATTTATTATTTCATCATAATACTTCATAATATCTCTTAATATTTTAAATATATTTTCATTATATTCATTATAAATATCATCCATATTTAAATTATCTATTATTCTCTTATATTGAAGTAAATCATTAAGAATTTCCTTTTTTTTTGTATTAAAATCATTTGTAAAATTTTTCCATTTTATTTTCAAATCTACTATTTCACTATTATTTTCACTATTATTATTATTTCCAGGAAATTGTTTCTTTAAAAATGGATGTTGAAAAAAAGAATCCCAAGAAATTCTTTGATCAACATTTTTTTCAAGAGTTTTTTTAAGTAAATCATTTAAATCTTTATCATCACTAATATCTAAATTAACTCCTTTTTCAATTTGTGGTAAAATAACTATATCTCTTTTTCCATCAAAAGGATATTTTCCTTTAATCATAAAATAAATAAGAATACCAACACTCCAAAGATCATATTTCATATTAAATGTATCTCCTCTTATTGCTTCAGGAGGAGTAATATATCTCATTCCTCTTAAAGAATAATAATCTACTTGTGTAAATTTTTTAGCTAAATAAATTCCACTTAATATTGCTTTATAACCATTTTTAACATTTAATGATAATAATATATTATAAGGTTTTATATCTCTATGAATATATTCTTTTTCATTTAATTTTTTAAATGCATTTGATAAATCTAATAAAATTTTTTGAATTTCTTTTGGTGGAACACCTTTTGGATGAATTTTTATAAAGTCTTCTAATGTTCCCCAATAATAATCACGAATAATATAATAATTTTCATCTGATTGACAAATTTTAATACAATTAATTGTATTATCTGATTTTAATATTTCTAAGTTATTTATTTCATTTTGATGAATTTCATAACCTTCTTTTTGAAATTTTGAATATTCTTTTACTATTACTATTTTATCATTTTGTTTTGATTTTGCTTTATAAACTGTTCCAAATGCACTACTTCCAACCATATTTAATTTTATATAATCTTTCCAAACTGGATGATTTGGTTCCATTACAATTTATAAAAAATATTAAGATAAAATAATATTTATCAAAAACAAAAATTATATTAATTCAAATTGTTTTATAAAAATTCTAAAATAAAAATAAGAGTATTAATTTTATTTTTAATTTAAATAATGAAAAATGATTTTTATTTTATTAATGAACAAATATCAAAGTAAAAATTCTTCTTTATTCAAAAATTTATCAAAAGTAAATGAAATTATATAATCAAAATATATTCAATTAACTTATCAATATAATATAAAAAAAAAATTTTTTAAAAATAAAAAATATTTGAAAAAAAAAATATAAATAAAATAAAAAAAAAATGGATAAAAACCAAGAAACAAAGCCAAAACAACAAGACACAAAAGAACCTCAAAACCTTCCTCCAGACAAGCATTCCTTTACCTTCGCAGGATCAACATTTATAGTATCAAAAAAATACGTATTCATAAAGCGTTTAGGTCAAGGAGCCTACGGAGTAGTATGTGCATGTTTAGATACATCAAACAACAAGAAAGTAGCAATAAAAAAAATCCCAAATGCATTTGAAGACTTAGTAGACGCAAAACGTATAGTACGAGAAATAAAATTACTTCGTTTCTTCAATCATATAAACATAGTTAATTTAGTAGACGTTCAAAAACCAGAAAACGAAACAGGTTTCGAAGACATATACTTCGCAACTGAATTTATGGAAACAGATTTACATAAAGTAATATATTCAAAGCAAAAATTAACAGATGAACACGTTCAATATTTCCTATATCAAATTCTCTGTGGTACAAATTATATGCATTCAGCAGATGTAGTACATAGAGATTTAAAACCATCTAATATATTAGTAAATAAAAATTGTGATATTAAAATATGTGATTTTGGTCTTGGAAGAGGAGGAATAGGTGATGATGATGATAATAAAAAAAATAATAATAATAAACAAGAAGAATTAACTGAATATGTTATTACTAGATGGTATAGAGCACCTGAAGTTATATTATGTCCATCTGAATATACAAAAGCTGTTGATGTATGGTCTATTGGATGTATATTTGCTGAGTTATTAGGTAGAAAAGCTATTTTTCAAGGGGATCATTATTTAGATCAAATTGAGAAAATTACTGCAATTTTAGGTTCACCTAGTAAGGATGATATTGATTTTATTTCTAAACAAGAAGCTAAGGATTTTATTATGAAATTTGAGAAAAAAAATAAAATTCCTTTTAGTAAATTGTATCCTGGAGCTAATCCTGTTGCTTTGGATTTATTGGAAAAAATGCTTACTTTTCATCCTAAGAAAAGAATTAGTATTAAGGAATGTTTATGTCATCCTTATTTTAAGGATTTGAGAAGTGATGAGTTTGAAACTGATAGTAAAGAGAAGTTTGATTGGAGTTTTGATGAAATGAAGTTGACTAAGGAAAATTTACAGAAAATGATTTATGAAGAAAGCTTGTTTTTTCATGGGAATGATGATAAAAAGTAAATGGGGTTTTTGTAGAGGGTTTTTTTTTATTTTTTCTGGTTTTTTATACAAGAATTTTATTATTAAATTAAAATTGGAATTTTAATTTTTTTTTTTTATTTTTTTTAGGTTTTAATTTTTTTTTTTTGAAATTTGATTTTTAAATTATGGGGAGAATTAGTTATGAAGAAAGTACTTCTTTAAAAGTTTATTTGGCTTTAAGAAATGGAAGTCATTATTTTTTATTTTGTTTTCTTGGTGGATTAATTTGGACAATGACTTATTTTCTTTTATTTTCTTATAAAGAAGTTTTAATGTATTATTTAAGAAGTAATGAAAAATTTGATGGAAGAGGTTATTATTATAAATTTATTGAATATAAACCTCATATTAAAAATTTATATATTTTTAATATTGCAATATTAATATTTTGGATTGCTATTTATTTAATTAATGATGAAGAATGGAGACATTATTGTCTATATAGTGGATTTATTATATTTATTTTAGGATATATTATTTCATGGAGTGTATATTATAAATTTTATTCATATAAAAATGATTATTTAGATGATATTAAATTCTTCATAAAATATTTTAAAGAAAAATTCTTTAATAAATCTCAAAAAGAAAAAGAAAAAAATGACTAATAAAAATATAAATAAAAAATTTATTTAAATTCATTATTATATAATATTTTATTATTTTCTAATATTTTTTTACATTATTTATTAAAATATATAAAATAAATAATTTAAATTACTCAGAAAATTGTTCAATAGCATTATTTATTACAGAAACCCAAGGAGATATATCAAATTTTTCTTTACACATAAAACTATAAACTCTTTTAGGAGTTTTTAATAAAAATTGATTACTTTTAACAAGTTCAGCATTACAAGATTTATCTAATAAAATAGTACCTTTTAATATTTTTGTATTAGGTTCTAAATAATCAATTCTCGGTGTATCATATAAAACAACCTTTCTTAAATCATAATAATAATATGGACTTCTTTTTTTTAATAAACCTTTCTTTAAAATTTTACCACAAAAATTACCATTATATAATGTATTATTTGAAGTTGTTGTTTCTTCTTCAGTCATTTTTGATTTATTTGTTTTTACACTTCTTATATCCATATTTGTTTTTAAAACTTCAAAAATTGGTTTATCATTATTTGAATTCTTATAAAAATTAATTTTTTGACTATTCGATTTTAATAAAAGTGATTTTCTAATTAAATTAATATCAATTGTTGAATCAACAATAAAAAAAGGATGATTTTTTAATATTTTATAATCATAACCTTTTATTTCATCATAACCTAATCTTTCTTTAGGATTAACTTTTAAAATATTTAATATTAAATCTTTTGCATTATTATCAATATTTTTTAATAAAGATTCATTTATTTTTCCTTGAGAAATATTTTGAAAAATTAAATAATCTGTTTTATCATTAAAAGGTGTTTTTCCAGTTAATAATTGAAATAATGTTATTCCTAATGACCAAATATCAGAATATTCTGCAATTTTTATATTATTATTTTTATTACTATTAAAATTTATTATCTCAGGTGGCATATATTCAACTGTTCCTACAAATTTTTGTTTTTTTAATATTTCTATTGTATTTTGATCAGTATGTGATTCAAATTTTAATTTATTAACTAAGAAAAATGATTTTTTATTTTCAAGATTATTTTTTTTATCTAATTCACTTAAATTATTATTATTATTCATTTTATTATTTACAAATAAATAATTATATGATTCTGTAAATGTAGGATCATTTATAAATCTATTTTCATCTATAAATTGATAATTTTCTTCATTTAATATTTTACCTTTAAAAGTTGATGTACCAAAATCAATTAATTTAATATTAAAATTACCATCTATCATAATATTTTCAGGTTTAACATCTCTATGTATAATTCTTAATGAACCTAAATATTCTAAAGCTAAAACAATTTGAGAAGTTATAAATTTAATTTCATTAATTGATAAATCATCATTATTTTCAATATATTTTGATAAATCACCAATTTTACAATATTCTTCAACAAGATAAAATTTATCAATATCTTCATAATAACCATAAATTGATATTATATTTTTATTATTACATAAATTTAACATTTCATTTTCTACAAAAATTTGATAAGTTTTATTTTCTCTATCAATTTTTTTCTTATCAATTATTTTAATTGCATATATTTCACCTGAATTTTTATGTTTTGCTTTATATACTTCTGCATAAGCACCGCTTCCTAAAGAAGATAAAATTTCAAAATCTTGTGAATTAAAAATATTTTTTGAAGTTAATTTTAATGATGTATTATTTGATAATAAAGTATTTAATTTATTATTATCATTTATTGGACCAAAATAATCTATTGAACTACTTCTGAATAAATCATCATCATACATTGAAGTATTTCTTAATTCTGAAATGTTTCCTATATTATCTATATTATTATTTATTGATGAATTATCATTTAGTAAATTAAATATTGATGTTGTTTTATTATTCATTATTTTAATTAATTTTTTTATATTAATTATTTGGTTTATTTTTTTATTTACATTAATTATTTTAATTTCAGTAAGATGTGATTTTGTTAATTTTTTTATTTTTTTTTATTTTTCCTTTTTTTTTGATTTTATTCATCTCAATTTTAAAAAAATTGAAAAAATACTAAAATAAAGTCGATTTTATCATTTAACTATTATAAAAAAAAAATCATTTTTATATTTTATCCTACAATAAAAAAAAAAAATTAATTAATTATTTTAAATGAATTTCGTCTTTATCTTAGATACCTCAATTTCAATGTCTCAAACATTTGATGGAATATCATATTTTGATAGTGCAAAATCTGCAATAAAACATTTTGTATTAAGAAGAGATTTTACAAATAGAAAATTTCAAACAAAAACTGATAAATTTTTTTTAATTACATTAAATGAATCATTAGAAGATAGTTTAATATGTAATTGGAATTCATCAACAGAGCATTTTTTATATCAATTAAATTCATTAAAAATAAATTGTGATTTTACAAATTTTGATTTTGCTTTTAGAAATGCATTTAATATGGTAAATCATATAAGAAAAATAGGTAATGAAAAGCATTTTTTAGGAAGATTATTTAGTAAAATACAAAATTCTTTTATTATATTTATAACAGATGGTGGAATATTATCAAATTCAAAAAAAATAATGAAAGATCCAAATGTATCATTAATGGATATTTCAAATACAAATTGTATAATGAATTATGAAAATGTAAATAATATTCCAGAAGATAAATTACCAAAATTATTTAATGAAATATTTAGATGGGATCAATCAATATATGGTATAATATTAAATGATTCATCATTAAATAATTCTAATTCTTCTTATGAGATTTTAAATAGATATTGTAAATTATGTGGTGGTAGAATTTATAATGCTACAAAAATTGAAGTTTTACTTAAGACAATGAATGAATTAAATGATAAAATATTACAATATAATAGAGTTTATGTTCAATTTTTAATGAATTCTAAAAATAAAAAAATGATTACTCCTATTGAATATCCTTATAATGAAATTATACAAGATAAATGGCCTTTTCCAGATGAGATTTTAATTAAGAAAGAAAATAAATTTTTACCTGTTAAAAAAGCGATTCCTTTATATAAAACTTCATCTACTATTAAATTTAATTTTGATATTTTAAAAGATTATTATGATGAATATGATATAAAAGATAAAAAATTTATTATTAATTTACTAGCAACTTCTGATGCTACTGTTAATATATCTATTTTAACTTTTTTAGAAAATTATAAGGATAATATATACTTTGAAATAACTACTAATATTAATGATATGGAAATTTATAATAAACCTTTTGCAATTATTAAATGTTCTTTTGATAAAATATTAATTACTGAAATATTAAAAATTGAAGATAAACAAAATACAAATTTAGGAATGTTTTTTGAAAAATTAATATCATATCAAAATGTAAATTTATTAACTAATAAAATTAAATGCAAATATATAAATTTACCTTTTGATTATATTGAATTTAATAATCTCATAAATAAATATAAAAATGGTAATAAGGCAGAATTATTAATTCAAGCTGATAAATATTTTAAAAATATTCCTTTTTATTATAAATATTATGGTGCACTTGTTTTAAAAAATAAAAAAATATTATCATATGATAAAGAAACAATAATGAAACAAATAGAAAAAGAATATGTAAGTAAAAGTATTTTAAATGAATTTAAAATTATATTTCATAGAGATTTTATTCAACGTTGTGAAATAAATCAAATGTTTTTAATAAATAAAAGAGAACATTTATGCATTCAAAATTCACCTTGTTGTAAAAAAGAAATATTATATAAAGAAGATAAAACAGATATTATAAAAAATCACAATATGAAAAATGATGAAGAAGATTATAATAATTTCTTAAATAAATGTTTAAATATAAATAAAGAAATACAAAATAAAAATGATAATCAAAAGAATATAATATTAAATCAACAAAAAGATTTTAATAATTA
>JAEEGL010099004.1_pt1 | contig 13633 bp, 9 predicted proteins | sample 9134231 | NCBI WGS metagenome assembly JAEEGL01 (sample SAMN16246548, study PRJNA631951) | gut metagenome | biome: gut microbiome; feature: rumen; material: fiber-attached | host: Bos | place: Iran: Karaj | collected 2018-10
GTAACAGTTGTCTTACCAGTTACATAACATCTTGCCATAATCTTACCTCCTTGATTAAATTTAATCAGCTCGTTTATTTTACATTATAATTTTTATGAATTCAAGTTTTTTTTAAAGAAAATAAAAAATTAGTTGACTAATGGTAAAATATTAGGCATAATTGAGTCTGTTATGTCTTTAAAAACGGCGGTAAGAATTTGACATAATCAATAAAAAATGATATAAATATTTAGTCAACTGTTTTTATACTAAAAACGTTTGAAAATTTACTATATTGGAGAGTGTTTATTTCAAAAACATTTTAATTAAAATTTTCATTATTTTATAGCATTTATTATTTAACTTAGATTAAAATAGGGAATTCCCTAAAACGATATATATTTTTATTATAGGAGGTATTACCATGGCTGTTGTGCAAATAGATGTAGCACTTTTTAGAAAGATGGTAATCAACGGAGCAATCAATTTAAAAAATCATCAAGCTGAAGTAGACGCATTTAACGTATTCCCAGTTCCAGATGGAGATACAGGTACAAATATGTCTATGACCGTTACATCAGGTATAAGAGAATTAGAAACTTGTGAATCAAGTTCTATTATTGATAACGCAAAAGTTTTATCACGTGGTGCTTTAATGGGTGCTAGAGGTAACTCAGGTGTTATCTTATCTCAATTTTTTAGAGGTTTATATGTTGGCTTAAAAGAAATTCAACATAATTATTTAGATATTCATGACTTAATGAACTGCTTAAAGAGCGGTTGTAAGGTAGCTTACAAGGCTGTTATGGAACCAGTTGAAGGTACTATTCTTACAGTTGTTAGAGAAGCAGCTGAAAATACTGAAGCTAATATTGATAAATTTAGTTCAGTAGATGAATTATTAGATTTCTATTATGCTGAGGCATGCAAATCATTAGATCGTACACCAGAATTATTACCAGTATTAAAGGAAGCAGGAGTTGTAGACTCAGGTGGAGCTGGTTTCTGTAAGGTTGTAGAAGGTATGGCTTTAGCCTTAAAGGGTAAGATTTTATCTGTTGAGTCTGAAGTTCAAGAAGAAAAGAAAGAAAAGAAGATTGAAACTAAATATATTTATGTTACTGAATTAAAAATCGACTTAAAGAAGCCAGATTCTTTTGATGTTAAAGAATTAATTGCACCACTTTCATTATTAGGTGAGTACGTTAAGGTTGAAAAGGTTGATAATCAAGCTTTTGTATCAGTAAATACTGATAGACCAGGTAGAGTTATTGAAATTTGCCAAAAGCAAGGTGAATTTGTTACATTCAAGATTGAAAATATCAAGAAACAACCTGCAGAAGAGGTTAAGGAAACTCCTAAGGCTGCTGAGCCTGATAAGGAATCTGCATTAATCGCTGTATGCTTCGGTTCTGGTATTGTTCAAACATTTAAGGAAATGGGTGTTGACTATGTAATTGAAGGTGGTCAAACAATGAACCCATCTACAGAATCATTTGTTGAAGCTATTAAGGCTGTAAACGCAAAGAATGTAATTGTTATTCCAAACAATGGTAATGTAGTAATGGCTGCTAAGCAAGCTGCTGGATTAGTTAATAATGTCAATGTTGCAGTATTACCTGCTAAGACAATCGCTCAAGGTTATGTTTCATTAATTAATTACAATCCTGAAGCATCATTAGATGAAAATGTTAGTGCTATGACTGAACAAATTGAACATGTTAAGTCAGGCGAAATCACATACTCTATTAGAGACACTGAAATTAAGGGTGTAAAGATTAATTCTGGTGACTTTATGGGTATTGCTGACGGTGAAATTGTTGTTTCAACAGCTAAGAAGTCAGATGCTTTAAGTGGTTTATTAGAGAAAATCGTTGAAGATGATTCTGAAATCGTTACTTTCTTTGTTGGTGCTGATGTAACTGATGAAGAAAAACAATTGGTTGAGGATGTATGTTTAAATATTAATTCCAACTTAGATGTTGAAATTATTGATGGTAATCAAGATATCTATTCATATATTATCGCAGTAGAATAATTAAAATGGATGGGCTGGAATATTCCAGCCCTTTATTTTTTTGGAGAAAAATATGGAATTAAAAAAAGTAAAAGGAATTGGTGAAAAAACTTTATATTATTTAAACCAAGCGGACATTTATACTATAAATGATCTCCTTTTTCGTTTTCCATTAGATTATATTATTTATGAACAAGATGATGAGAAATTATTTAATGGCGATGTAACTTATGTTGAAGGTGTTATATCAACTAATGTTTCAATGTATAAATTTAAAGGAAGAAGTTATGCTTTTTCATTCTACATTGAATCTAATAATTTAAGACTTAAATTAAATTTATTTACAACCCTTTATGCCGGCGTAAGACTAAAAAGAGGAATGAAAATAGGGGCTTATGGTAAATATGTAAAAAAAGATAATTATTTTAGTGTAAGAAAAATATTTACTGAAAATTTAGGATTTAAAATTGAAAATGAATATAAAATAAAAGATATTCCAAATTCAACATTTGCAAGAATTGTTAAAAATGCGATTACATCATTTAATGAATATGAAGAAAGCTTACCTTTAGGGTTAATTGATAAATATAAGCTATTAGGTATAAAGGAATATATTTTTAAGACACATTTTCCAAATGATAAAAAGGATGTTATTGAAGTTTTAAGAAGAAGAAAATATGAAGAATTCTTCTGGTATTCAATTTCTTTTGATTTAGTTAGAAGTAAGAGAAAACTAAATAAAAAGGAAAAGAGAAATATAGATATTAATGTTTTAAATGATTTTATTTCTAAGCTTCCTTATGAATTAACATTAGATCAAAGAAGAGCTATTGATGATTCACTAGCTGATATTAATAAGCCATATGCAATGAATAGATTAGTTCAAGGTGATGTTGGTTCTGGTAAAACAATAGTAGCTATCGCATTAGCTTTATTAATGGTTAAAGCAGGATACCAGGTTGCGATTATGGTACCTACAGAAGTATTAGCTAATCAGCATTATCAATCATTTTGTGATTATTTAAAGGATTATAATCTATCTATTGAATTAGTTAAAAGCGGAATTAAAAAGAGAGATTATGATGATATTACTTATAGATTAGTTAATAATAGAATTAATATTTTAATTGGAACACATGCAATTTTAAATGATAATATAGTCTTTTCTAAATTGGGATTAGTTATTATTGATGAGCAACATAGATTTGGTGTTAATCAAAGAATTAAATTAATTGATAAATACAAAGATGTGGATTCAATGTTCTTATCGGCTACTCCTATTCCAAGAACCTTAGGATTAACATTCTTTAGGGATTTAGATATTTCATCAATTAAGGAAATGCCAAAGGGAAGAAAGCCAATTATAACTAAAGTTATAGGCATGGATAAGATTGCTGGTTTAATGAAATCAATTAGGAATCATATAGACTTAGGTGAACAAGCTTATTTTGTAGTTCCTTTAATAAATGAAAATGAAGATTTTAATTTCATGGATATTGATAGCTGTAAGGAATTAATTGATCAATATTTACCTGATATTGATTATGCATTAATCCATGGAAAGATGAAAAATAGCGATAAGGAAGAAGCTATATTAGGCTTTAAAAATAGAAAATATAAGATCTTAGTTTCTACAACTGTAATTGAGGTTGGTATAAATATACCAAATTCTACTATGATGATAATAATGGACGCGGATAGATTTGGTCTTGCAACCCTACATCAGTTAAGAGGAAGAGTTGGAAGAGGAGATAAAGAATCTTATTGCATGCTTGTGACTAGAAATATTGATAATGAAAGATTAATTGCTTTAGAAAAACATTCATCAGGATTTGATATTTCAGAAATTGATTTTAGATTAAGAGGTCCTGGTAGTTATTTAGGTGAAGAACAATCTGGATTCACATCTGAATTACAATATAGTAGCTTTGAAAATGACTTAAAAATACTAGAATGTGCTAAGAATGATTCGACACTACTTCTTAATGATTTTATTGATAAAAAAATCAAAAGTAAGAAATTTGACTCTATTTTAGCTGGTAGTGAGTCTAAAATAGATAAAATAAACTAGTTTTTTAAAGCCTTAAATGGTAGAATAAAAATAGTGTTTTTGGAGGATATTTCTATGATTAAAATTGGTGTTGACGCTAATGGCGGAGATTTAGGTGTTTTAGCAACTGTACCTGGTGCTATGCGTGCCGTTAGCATGTTTAAGGATATTGAAATAGTTTTATATGGTGATGAAAATAAAATTAAGCCATTATTAACTAATAATGAAAGAATTAGTATTGTTCATACTGATGTAACTATGGATATGGGTGAGCATGATCCAGTTAGAGCTGTAAGAACAATGAGAAATTCATCATTAGATATGGTTATGTATGCTGCTAAGAATAAGGAAGTAGATGCTGTTGTAACATCAGGACCTACTCAATGTGTTATTATGGCTGCACATTTAATTATTAGAAGACTTCCATGTATGGAACGTGTCGCTTTATGTCCTATTATTCCTAATATGGATGGCAATCCTCGTTTATTACTAGATGTAGGTGCTAATGTTGAATTAAGACCTGAACATATTGGTCAATTTGCTGTATTCGCAACAGTGGCGGCTAAGGAAGTATTAGGTATTAATGATCCAACTGTTGGTCTTTTAAATATTGGTTCTGAACCTGGTAAGGGTCGCGAACAAGAAAAGATTACTTATGATTATTTAAATACTGTTAAATCTATCAATTTTAAAGGAAATGTTGAGCCAGACCAATTAATTAATTGTCCAACTAATATTGTAGTAACAGATGGTTTTACTGGTAATATTGCTATTAAGACATTAGAAGGTACTGCAAAGGGCATGGGTCAAATGCTTAAGCAAGATATTAAGTCATCAATTGGTGGTAAAATTGGTTATTTATTTATGAGAAAGAATTTAAAGAGATTCTCTAAGAGAATGAATTCAAAAGAAGTTGGAGGTGCAATGATTTTTGGTGTAGGCGCTCCTGTAGTTAAAGCACATGGTAATTCAGATGATTATGCCTTTTCAAGTGCTATTAAGCAGGTTTACAACATGGTAAAGAGTGACCTAATTAACAAGGTTATTGCTGCACTTCCTAAAGAGGAAGTGACTTCTAATGAGTAATATTGAAGATCCAAGAATTGAATTTTCTGAATTAGAGAAGACTTTAGAATACGAATTTAAGGATAAGGATTTATTAAAGCTTGCTTTAACTCATTCATCATATGCTAATGAACATAATATTGAATGTAATGAAAGACTAGAATTCTTAGGAGATGCTGTATTAGAGCTTGCTATGTCTAGAAAGCTTTATGACACTATCGATTTAGATGAGGGTGTTTTAACTAAGATGCGTGCTAAGGCTGTATGTGAAGGTGCTTTAGATTTATATGCATCAAAGATTAATTTAGCTAATTATCTTTACTTGGGCAAGGGTGAAGAGGCTACAGGTGGAAGAACTAGACCTGCAATTATCGCTGATGCGCTTGAGGCTGTTTTAGGTGCTGTTTATTTAGACGGTGGTTTTGAGGCAGCAAGAGAAATAGTTAAGAGATTCTTTGAGCCTTATTTTAATGCTGTATTAAAGAATAAAGATTATAAATCATTATTACAAGAAAAGCTTCAATCTGAAAAAAGAAGCATTAGATATGAGATTGTTCGTGATGAAGGTCCTGCTAACAATAAGACATTTGAGGCTGTTGTTTATATGGATGAAATCCTAATGGGAAGAGGAATCGGTAAAACAAAAAAGGAAGCTCAGCAACAAGCAGCTAAGGATGCTCTTGAGAAAGAGGCTACACTATGATTCTAAAAAGATTATTTGAGGCTGATTGCTTCGACTATAATAAATTCATTTTAGATAATTTAAAGCACTTAATGATAGATGCTGATGAGGCGATTGTATTAATTAAAATAATCGAATACTATAAGGAAACTGATATTTTTAATCTAGAAAAGCTTAAAGAAACAGCTCCACTAAGTAAAAAGAAATTTGATTTGGCATTATCTTCATTATTAGATAAGGGCTTTTATTCAATTTATTTAAAGGAATCAAATGGAATATCTGAAGAAGCTATTTCAATAGAAGGCTTCTTTGATAGATGTGAGGTATTATTATCATCAACTACTGTAAAAGACGCAGGAGAATTCCAAGAAATATTGAGATTGGTTTCTATTAATTTAAATAAAATATTAACTGCAAATGAAATAGAAGTTGTAAAGTCTTTAGTTGAAGAAGATATGTATTCAAAGACTGATTTTGAAAATGCCTTTGTAAAATTAAAGGATAAAAATGTTGTTAATATTAAATCATTGATTTCAGAATTAGAAAAGGGAAGAAAAACAGGAATTAAGAATAAGGAAAATAATGTTCCTCAAGGATTCCTAGATTTTGTAAATAATATTAAATAATGAATAAAGAAAGATCAGATGAAATTCTTAAGGAATTAAAATCTATTATTCCTAATCCAAAGTGTGAATTAGAATTTAATAATACATTTGAATTAATAATTGCAGTTTCATTATCTGCTCAAACAACTGATAAAAGAGTTAATGAAATAACAAAAGTATTATTTTCAAAATATGATTCTCCAAAGGCTCTAATGAATGCTAGTTTTGAAGATGTTTATGAAATCATTAAGCCACTTGGCCTAGCTAATTCTAAGGCCAAAAATATCATTTCTATTTCTAGAGATATTCATAATAACTATAATGATGTTGTTCCTAATAAAATAGAAGAATTAATTAAGCTAGATGGAGTAGGAAGAAAAACAGCTTCTGTAGTATTAGCAGTAGGATTTAATATTCCTGCTTTACCAGTTGATACTCATTTAATTAGAATGGCAAATCGCTTAGGCTATTCTAAATCAAGTGATCCAATTGTGGTTGAAAAGGATTATAAAAAATATATAAAGAAATCGGATTGGATTTTAGCCCATCACCTACTATTGTTATTTGGTAGGTATCATTGCAAGGCTTCAAATCCTAACTGTGAATGTTGTAAATTAACTAAATACTGTAAGTATGACCATTAATATTGATATTGATGGTCTTTTTTTTATCAAAATAATGCTTTTAACATCATTTATTAATGAAAAAAGTCTATAAAAAACTTTATTTTAGAAAACGTGTCATTTATTGGTAGATTTGATTATGCTAGATAAAATTAAAATATAGAGTGGTTAGGAGGTTAATTCAAATGAAACAAAAATTAACTAGGATAATAGATAATAGACTTGCCTTTAATAATTTCGATAAAGATACATATTATATTGTTGGTTCTGAAATAAGAGCGAGAAGAATGAGATTAGAAATGACATTAGAGGCTTTAGCTGACGGGATTTGTTCTCTTTCTTATTTATGTAAGATTGAAAATAGTAAAATTGAACCAAATAAGGCTTTTTTAAATGAATTATGCGAAAGACTTGAATTAAGTACAACGCAGGTAAATACATTACTTTCTTTAAGAGAAGCCTTAGAAAGATGTAATGTTGATTTTTTAAATAATAGATGTGACTATATCGATGATTATTTTGAAAAGGGTAGGGATTTAGATAATTATAGATATTCAATAATTAAATTTATCTATTTTATTTATCACAAGAATTTACCTTTTGCGAATAAGATATATTTAGATTTGCTTCAAATCTCTCAAACTATGAGAGAATTTGATTTTGTTGTATTTTCTATTTTCTCTGCATATTTGCATTATTATAATTTTAGATTTAATGAGGCTATAGAAATATTAGAATGTTTAGATAAGTTCAAATTAGATGATACGTTAGAGGCATTAAAAACTATTTGTTTATTTAAGGCATCATATGCTGCTAATAAGGCTGATGCGCCAATTCATTATTTAAAGGCTAAAGGTATTTTATTTGATATTGGCCTTTATGAGTTAATAGATGAAATGAGATATATAGTATGTCTTTATTACATTAAGAATAATAATTATTATTTCTTAGGTAAAGAAATAGATTCAATTAGAAATGTTTTATTTAAAAATAGCTTACGATTAATAAAAGATTTTAAGGATAAAAATGTCTCTAAAATAATGGATTATAGTGAAAATGATTTATCTGATTTTGCTAAGATGCTTAAATATTATGTTACAGATTATGATAAATTTAAAGCCGATTTGTCATTATATGAAAATGATTATTATTCATATGATTACGATTATAATTATTTATTAGTATTGGCTTCTAAATTAGAAGAAAGATATCCAACTATTTTATTTAATGAAATTATTCCTAGAGTTTGCAATTCTGATGATACATATATAAAGTATTTTGTGTTAAGGGAGGTTGCTAATTTAGGTAGTGGTAATAAAAATAGAAGTCTTATACGAGCCTATTTCTTATTATTTAGTTGCGATAACTCATTTTCTGAGTTTGATATGGAAGGTGATAATTGATGAAGAGAATTTTAATATTTCTTTCATTAATTGTTCCTTTATTTTTGTTAATATGTAACAATGTGTTTGCCCAAGCAGCATGGAAATATGAATGGTCTAATACCATTGTTGAAATACCTATTGGAGAATCTGTTGAGAATTATAAGGATGTTCCTTATGCAATTTTATATAAAGATAATACTGCCTTAACCGATACTAATATTACTTACAATAGAGAAGGAGACTGGCTTTATTATTTAAAGAATGTGAATACTCAAAAAATAGGTGAATATAAGGTATGGTATAAGGCATATGATAATGTTTATGTTCCTGGTACTTGTACTGATTATAAGTGTTTAGTAACATTCGTTGTTAAAGATCTAACTAAACCAGGATTAAAAATACTAAAGGATTATCTATATTTACCAGTTGATAGTGAATATGATTTTAATAATAATGTTATAGCGACTGATAATTATGGAATAGAAAAAATAAATTTTGAATCTAATATAGATTTTGCTAAAGCAGGAGATTATCCAGTAGAAGTAACAGTAACTGACCATGGCGGGAATTATGTAACTGGAAAATTTAATGTTGTCATTTATGATGATTCAACTGATCCAATAATTACTTGTAGTGCTGTTGGTAATGATATTTATATTCCATGTAAACTAAGCTATGATCTAAAACAATATTTTAAGGCTGTCGATGAAAAGGATGGCGATATTACTGATAAGATTCAATATCCATCAGTTAATAATGATGAAGTATCTGTTTATGATTACACTATTTCGGTAACAAATAGTAAGAAGCATACAACTACATATACAGTAAGACTTCATATCGTCGATGAAAAAGAGCCTGAATTAATATTAAGTACTCATTCATTAATGCTTGATTATAAAACTAATTTTGATAATTATAATTTTTATCAGCATATAAAGAGCCTTACAGATAATGTCGATATTAATTTAGCTAACTTAAAAATAAATCATACTATGGAAAATAAGATTGGCAATTACATTATTACTTATACATATACTGATGGAGTATATACAGTAAGTGATAGTATTGATGTTAATTTATTATCATATCAATCACCTAAAATAGTGGTTTCTGATATCTTTGTAAATGAAAATTCTAATATTGATCTTAAGGACTATATTAGTGTAATTGATGAAAGTGATGATTATATTAAAGAAAGTATCGAAATAGATGATAGTGAAGTTGATTACGATAGTGAGGGTACATATTACGCTACAGTATTTTGTATGAATTCATCTGGACTATCAAGCCAAGTTAAATTTAAGGTCATTGTTACTTCAGATTCGATTTTTTCTAAAGCTAATATAGGAATTACAATAACTGCCTTTATACTGTTCTTTTTATTAATTGGAGGCACTGCTGGTATAGGTATATATTTATATATAAAAAAGAAAAAAAGCGTTTAAAAAGAATCCATAATATAGTAAAATTAATATAATTAGTTTGCACATCTAGGTGATATCATGAAGGGATTCTTATATGGTAAAACTGAATATAATATTTTGGCTTCTGCGACAAAATTAGATGATTATATTTCTTATGCAAAGAAGAACAATTTTGATTATTTAACAATAACTGATTCTAATATGCACGGTGCTTATAAATTCTATAAAGCATGTAAAGAAAATAACATTAAGCCTATTATTGGTCTTGAATATAAGTATGTAGTGGATTTAAAAAAATCAAATCTATTATTATATGCTAAGAATAGTGAAGGCTATAAGGCGTTATTAAAGATAACAACAGAGGTTAAATTAAATAATACAGATACATTGGATTATGTTATGCAATATAAAAATAATCTTGTATCTGTTTTTGTGTTTAATGATTCTTATTTAGATGAATTATTATATTCTAATGATTATGATACATTGAATCCTTTGTTAGATAGAATTAAAGAAATGAATGGTTACATAGGAGTTTCTTATACAAATAAATTATCTAAAGTTAATGATAATAGGAAGATGGAAGAATATGCTAATTATTATGGCATTAAAACTATAGATATCCATGAACTTAAATATTTAAATAGCGATGATTCAGATGTTTATTTAGTATTAAGAAAAATAGATGGATATAATGAAGAGATAGATGAATTTGATGATTATGCATTTTTAACTAATCCACCAGCAAATGCTGAAATAGATAAGATTATTGATTCTATTAATTATGATTTATTTAACGGAAGAGTTGAATTACCTAAATTCCCTAATACAAAGAATGCTGATTCAGAAACTTATTTAAAGGCATTATGTCATAAGGGACTAGAAAAAAGAGGTAAATATCAGGCTAAATATGTTGATAGATTAAAATATGAATTAGGTGTAATCTCAAAAATGGGATACAATGATTACTTTTTAATTGTTTGGGATTTTATTAAATATTCTAAACAAAATAATATTTTAGTTGGACCTGGTAGAGGAAGCGCAGCCGGAAGTTTAGTTGCTTATACATTAGGTATTACAGATGTTGATCCATTAGAATATGGTTTATTATTTGAAAGATTTTTAAATCCGGAAAGAGTATCAATGCCAGATATTGATACGGATTTCCCTGATATTGATAGAGATAAGATTATTACATATGTTAGAGATCTATATGGTAAAAACCATGTATGTAATATTACTGCCTTTGGTAGATTTAAATTAAAGTCATCAATTAATGATTTAGCACGTGTAACTAAAATTGACCAAAACCGTATTTCTAAATTAGCAGAAATGGTAGAAGAATATGGTTTTGATAAATTAATTGATGAATATAAGGAAAGAGATACTGAATTAGCTAAATTCTTACAAATTGCTAAAAAGCTCGAAAACCTACCTAGAAATATTTCAACACACGCGGCAGGTATTATTATTTCAAGTGATGAATTAAGTAATATAATTCCACTATCTAGTGGCATTAATGATTTATTACAATCACAGTTTGAAGCAAGTGATTTAGAGGCTATTGGCTTATTAAAGATGGATTTCTTAGGAATCAATAATTTAACAATGGTTGCCGGAATGATGAGAGATTCTAATATGACAAGAGCTGATTTATTAAGAATTCCACTTAATGATCCAAAAGTATTTAGATTATTACAAAATGGCGACACATTAGGTATATTCCAGTTAGAAAAGGCTGGATTTAGAAGATTCTTAATTGATTTAAAGCCTACATGCTTTAATGATTTAGTAGCTGTATTAGCTTTATATAGACCAGGGCCAATGGATAATATACCAGAATTTATAAGATGTAGAAATGGTGGAACTGTCCATTATATACATCCTGAATTAGAGCCTATTTTAAGAGATACTTATGGTATTATTGTCTACCAAGAACAGATAATGCAAATTGCTAGAAAGTTTGCTGGATTCTCTTTAGGTGAGGCAGACCTTTTAAGAAGAGCAGTATCTAAAAAGAATGCAGAAAAGCTTATTTCTTTAAAGGAAGAATTTATTACAAGAAGTATTAATAATGGATATTCAAAGGAAGTAGCAAATCAAATTTATGATTTAATTTATAAATTTGCAAATTACGGTTTTAATAAATCACATTCAGTTGTATATTCGCTATTAAGTTATCAAATGGCTTGGTTTAAGGCTAATAGATTCCCTGAATTTATGGCTAATATACTAAATTCAGCAACTTCATCTAAAGAGACTTTAGCTAGTTATATTTCATATGCTAAATCTCATGGCTTAGAAATAAGAAAGCCAGATATTAATATTTCAGATGTATCTTTCGTTAAGTATAATAAGGCCTTATATATTCCATTTTCTGTTATATATTCACTAGGAAAAGTTATTCCTGAAAAGATTTTAGAAGAAAGAAAAAAAGGTAAATTTAAAGATTTAACAGATTTAATTAATAGATGTAGTTTCTTAAATAAATCTACATTAGAGGCTTTAATATATAGTGGTGCTTTAGATTCCTTTGGAAGAACAAAGCGTTCAATGATTTCTGAGCTTGAAAAGGATATAGGTGGATTTAACGAATTTATAAATATGGTAGAGATAACAGATGAATATGATTTTGATGTTTTAGCTACTAATGAAAAGAAGTATTTAGGGTTGAATTTAGAATACAATATATTCTATAATGCTTTAGACCTAAGAAGGAATAACAAGGCTATTACTATTACTAATTTAAAATATAATGAACCATGCCAAATTATATGTGCATTTAATGGTGTTAAGGAATTAAAAACAAAGAAAGATAATGAATCTATGCTAGCATTTAATGTTTATGACGAATTATCTTCAGTAAGAGGAATAATGTTCCATTCTGATTATGAGTCTCGTGGTTTTATTCCGGAATCAAATAAGCTATATTTAGTGCGTGGTACTTTGAAAAAGGATAATAGGAATGAAGACTCATTCCAAGTAAGAGAAATTATCAAAATTTAATTTCTATGGTAAGGGTTTTCATAAGTAGATGTTACTAAGTTTTGTTGATTATATTATGTTCTTTATGTTATAATATTTTTTAGTAAAAAAATGTATTTTTTTAGTAGGAGGATTATTAAAATGGCTAAGAAAATTGTTTCAGATTTAAAGGTTAAGGGAAAGAAAGTCTTAATTCGTGTTGACTTCAATGTTCCTATGAAGAATGGAGTTATCACTGATGATACACGTGTTCGTGCAGCATTACCTACAATCGAGTATGTAGTAAATAATGGTGGTAAGGCAATCGTATTCTCTCACTTAGGACGTGTTAAGGAAGCAGCTGATATTGAAAAGAATAATATCGCACCAGTTGCTAAGCGTTTAGAAGAATTAATTAAGAAGCCTGTTAAATTTGTTAACGCAACAAGAGGCAAGGAATTAGAAGATGCAGCCGCTAATTTAAAAGAAGGCGAAATTCTAATGTTTGCTAACACAAGAAATGAAGATTTCGATTTAGCTTTAAATAAGGAAGTTAAGAAGGAATCTAAGAATGATGCTGAATTAGGTAAGTATTGGGCATCATTAGGTGACGTATTTGTTAATGATGCATTTGGTACTGCGCATAGAGCTGCAGCTTCAAATGTTGGTATCGCAGCTAACGTTAGTGAAACAGCTGCTGGTTTCTTATTAGAAAAGGAAATCAAGTTTATTGGTGGTGCAGTTGATAACCCAGTTAGACCTTATGTTGCTATCTTAGGTGGTTCTAAGGTTTCTGATAAGATCGGTGTTATTGAAGCATTACTTGAAAAGGCTGA
>JAEEGL012637698.1_pt1 | contig 13633 bp, 12 predicted proteins | sample 9134231 | NCBI WGS metagenome assembly JAEEGL01 (sample SAMN16246548, study PRJNA631951) | gut metagenome | biome: gut microbiome; feature: rumen; material: fiber-attached | host: Bos | place: Iran: Karaj | collected 2018-10
ATGGGCATCGGGGTGCGAACGCCGGCGACCACGTCTTCGCCCTGTGCGTTGACCAGGAATTCGCCCATCAGCTTCTTTTCGCCGGTCGCGGGGTCGCGCGTGAAGGCGACGCCGGTGCCGGAGTTGTTGTTGAGGTTGCCGAACACCATGGGCATTACGTTGACGGCGGTGCCCCAGGAATAGGGGATGTCGTTATCGCGGCGGTAGACGTTGGCGCGGGGATTGTCCCAGGAACGGAACACGGCCTTGATCGCGCCCATCAGCTGCTCTTTGGGATCGGAGGGGAAGTCGCTGCCGATCTTGCTCTTGTACTCGGCCTTGAACTGGGCGGCCAATTCCTTGAGATCGTCCGCGGTCAGCTCGACGTCGAACTTGACGCCCTTCTTTTCCTTCATTTCGTCGATCAGCTGCTCGAAGTACTTCTTGCCGACTTCCATGACGACGTCGGAGTACATCTGAATGAAGCGGCGGTAGCTGTCGTACACGAAGCGCGCGAACTTGGAATCGGGATTGCCCGCGATCATCGCCTTGACGACTTCGTCGTTCAGGCCCAAGTTCAGGATCGTGTCCATCATGCCCGGCATGGAAGCCCTCGCGCCGGAGCGAACGCTCACGAGCAGGGGGTTTTTGAGATCGCCGAACTTCTTGCCGTTGATCTCCTCCATCTTGGCGATGTAGGTCATGATCTCAGCCTGGATCTCGTCGTTGATCTGGCGGCCGTCTTCGTAATACTGCGTGCAGGCCTCGGTGGTAATGGTAAATCCCTGAGGTACGGGCAGACCGATGTTGGTCATTTCCGCAAGGTTAGCGCCCTTGCCGCCCAGCAGATTGCGCATGCCGGCGTTGCCCTCGGTGAAAAGATATACGAACTTGTTTGCCATCTGGCTTCCTCCTGTGAATAGAAATGCTGATTTACATCACTTTATTATACAACAACTGTGCTTTGCTTTCAAGCAAACTGTGTGCGATGAAAACAAATTTGTTGTATTTTGTCCCGCCCGCGGGACACATAACGTCCCAATTATTTGCCCGCGACGCTCACGCCGGGGATGCGCACGGCCTTGGGACCGCTGTAGGAACTGGTCTCGTATCTTTCCAGCGAGAACACGAGGCTGTCCATGGCCCTGAGCAGGCTTCCGTTGATGCTGCCGCCCTTGAGCAGGGTGACCTTGCCGTCCTCGAAAAGATAGGCAAGGCGCATTTCGCCGGCGAAGCTCGAGCGGAAGTCGTCGCAGTCGAAATCCGAGAACGCGACCGGCATCAGCACGCGGCCCTTTTTCAGGTCCTCAAGCGGCTTCGTGCCGTTTTTGAGCTCGAGGCAGCGGTAAGAGCCGGTAGGTTCTATGCCCAGGTACCTGCAAAAGCGCGTCTCGCCGAAGATGCCCTGTACGACGCCGTCCTTGATCAGCGCGCGCCTCGGCATGGGAATGCCGTCGCGGGAGAAGGGCTCGCGGGCGAATACGTCGATCGACAGCCTTTCGCCCTGTACGTTTTCACTGTTCAGATCGCTGCCCTGCTTTAGCTGCGAATAGCCCGGATACACGAGCGCGGCATTGGTTTTGGAAAGCAGTATGCCCATAAGATCGCCCACTGCGTCGTCGGTCAAAAGCACGTCGTACGTGCCGCTAAGCGGTGTATCGCAGGCGTTTGCCCTGTCTCGCACCTGTTCAAGCGCCTTCACTGCCAGCGCGGAAAGGGCCTCGGTGTCCGGCTTTGAATAGTCGAAGCTGAAGTACATTTCCACGTCCTGCGGCTGCTTGCACTGAACGACGAATTCGCCGGTGATTCTCGGGGTCTCATAGGAAACGTCCGTACCTTCGCTGGTGAGCGTGCGGATTTTGGCGGCGCTCACGAACAGCTCGGCGGAATTGATGAAGCTCTCTTTGCCCGTGTCCTGATCCAGCAGCGCTTTTGCCATTTTTTCCGCCGTTTGGGTCAGCGGTTCTCTCTTTTCGCCGGGGATCGTCTGCTTTACGGGGGCGGGCAATTCGTAGAACGGGTTTTTGACGTACTGCGCGTTTTCATAGGCCTGAACGAGCGCGCTTTTGAGCTGCGCGTCGTCCGTGCCGGGATACACCATCACGGCGGAGGAACCGCGCATTTTTTTGCCGTCCAGTTCAAAATCACGGTACACCGTCACGCTGATCTCGCCGATCTTCGTCGCGCGGCGCATGTCTTCCTTTTTACGGATATAGAACAGTTCGCAGCTTTCCGACTCGGTCGAATTGATGACCCAGGTCTGTATGCCAGCGCTTTTCAGCGCTCCCAGAATTCTATCTATCATTGCCTTTCCTCCTTAGCCCAGGCGCACGCGTGCCTTGATGTAGGGGCCGCCGTCGGAGACCTTGACCCATTCCTTGTGTCCCTTGCCGCAAAAGCCGCTGCCGCTGAGCACGACCTGCTTCGAAACCATGCTGATGCTCTTGAGCAGGTCGGGTACGTAGCCCGTCAGCACGATGGGGGAGAAAATCTTGCCGGTCAGCTTTCCGTCCTTGATCTCGCGGGCGATGTTCACCATGCACTGTATGCCCCAGTTCTTCGGGTCCTCCATGCCGGAGGTCGGGTCCTCTAACAGGAAGCCGTAGGGAACGGAGGCAATCATGTCTTCGAGTTCGTCGTTTCCGGCTTCGAAATAGGTGTTGGTCATGCGCGTGTAGGCCTTGCGCGCAAAGCTTTCCCTGCGCCCGTTGCCGGTCGGCGAAATGCCCAGCCGCGACGCGGAAACGCTGTCGGCGTAGCCGTTTAGCAGTATGCCCTCCTTGATGACGAGATTGTCCTTTGCCAGAACGCCCTCGTCGTCGAAGAGAAAGCTTGCGCACTGGCTGACCGCGCAGGCGCTGTCGTGCATGTTCACCAGGGGGCTTGCGACGCGCTTTCCGACGTACTCCCTTGCCAGCGCCCTGTCCTTTACGAACATGTCCATCTCTACGCCGTGACCGAAGGCCTCGTGCACGATCATGCCGGTGGTGTCCGGGGAGCAGATGCAGTCGTATTCGCCGGGCGGGATGGGTTGGCTGTCCAACAGCTCGCAGCTCACGCGCGCGACCTCGTCGAGCGTTTCGGCGTTCATTTCATCCAGAAGCTCCGCGCCGCACAGCCCGGAAAAGGGCTTATAGCATTCCTTGACTTCGTCTCCGTCCGAGGTGAGCGAAAGTGCCGTTGCGTTGCTCCAGAGGATGTCCTGATACATGCAGCGGTTTTTGCTCATGAAGAGCTTTCGGCTGCGCTGCCAGGAAAAGGCGAGGATCGCGTCGAGCAGCTTTTCGTTCCTGCCGAGCATGCCGCTCCTCATTTCGCCGAGGCGCCTTAAGATCTCGCCGGTCCCCATTTCGTCGGGGTCCGTGAGGAAGGGGCTGAAGTATTCGCCCTCGTACGCTTCGTCTGTCGGAACGGGGTCTTCGCCCTTTGCGCTATCGGCGCAGGCGCTGATCGACGAGACGAGAAACGGCAGCGTTTCGTTGCTGAGGTCGTTAAACGAAAACTCGCTCAGTCCCTTGCCGTTATGTACCCTGGCCACGAAGCCGCGCTTCGTGAAGAGGGAATCCTCGCCGGCGTTTATGCCGCTTTTGGATACGCTAAGGCGCATGCTCCGGCTGTCCTGCATGAGAATGCTCACGTAGGGGTAGCTTTTTCCCAGCCGGTCGATCAGCGCCTTCATCAAAACCTTTGCGTTCTCGGTATACGCGCTCATGTTGTTTTTCAATCTGATGCCTCCTTGTCTTATGTGAGAGTAACAGTGAAACGTTTTGTCAGATGCCGAGCTCCGAAGAAAAGGGCTTCATGCCCTCGATGCAGATCTCGGCCACTTCCCTTATGTCCATGCCCAGCATTTCACAGCCGCTTATGATGAGCTCCCTGTCGCATTTGGCGGCAAAATGCTTGTCCTTGAACTTCTTCATAAACGAGCTTACGCCCAGGTAGCTTATGCCGTTTGGCCGCATGAGCGCGCAGGCGGTGATGATGCCGGTCAGTTCGTCCACGGTGAAGAGACTCTTTTCCATCGCGGTCTCGGGCTTTACGTCCGTGCAGATACCGTAGCCGTGCGAAAGGATCGCGCGGATGTCCTCCTCGCTCACGCCCGCGTCCTTTAGGGGTTGCTCGGTGTGCTTTAAGTGCTCCTCGGGGTATTTTTCGTAGTCGTAATCGTGAAGATACCCGACGGCCATCCAGTGCTCCGTATCTTCGCCGAAATGCTGCGCCATCGCGCCCATCGCGGCGCTTACGGCCACGGCGTGCTTTATCAGGTGTTCTTCTGTGACCATGCTGGCGTTCAACGCCTTTGCCTGATCCAATGTCAGCATAAAAACCTCCTAAAACTGATTTCTCGGGTCGCTGCTTTTGCGTTTTTTGTCGCTGTCGTCGAGAAATTCGATCTCTATTTTGTCAAAATCGACGCTCTCCACAAAATGCTCGGGCAGAAAGGAAGTGCGGCGGAAACGGTCGAACTCACCTTCGTGCTTTTTGAGCCAGATGGGGCAGGGGAGATCGAGCTGCTTGCACATTTCCACCAGCACTTCACTCTGCTGTCCCCATGCGCATTCGCTCACGCTCTGCACGTCGATGCGGTGATCTTTGAACGTCTTAAGCCATAGTCTCGTCACGCTACCAAACTCCTTTCGCGCTCAAAATGCGCGCTTGTTCGTAATTGTAAATTTTGTTCCGAATTTTTAATCATTAGCTCTTGACGTATGCCTCATTGTCTGCTATAATCTAATCAATCCTGTGGTGTGCGCCACGTTCCCTCTTTCGCCCACATTTTCAATCCAGGATACCTTGTCGATTCGCGGATGTCATGCCTCCTTAGTCAGTGGAAGACAGTAAGTGTTCGCGGGTACCCGCCCTGCCTGAGCGGCGGGTGGAAATCGGGAGCGAACGGCACCGACGGGATTTCTTTTTTGGCCGCTGCCGCATGCATAATAGCTCATACAGGCACACTTTGTCAAGCTCCTCGCGGTATTTTCACGTTTTTGTGCCATTTCCATGCGAAAACACACCCCTTTGCAGCGCACGGGGCTTGATTTTTGCCGCGCGTTCCATTATAATCTGGTAAAAAACGGGAGGATACGACTATGAGACTGCCGGCGATACCCATCATGACCTTCGACCCGTATATTTCCGTCTGGATGCCCGCAGATACGCTGACAGGCGCGGACACGGAACACTGGTGCGGCCAAAAGCTGCCGATCAGGGGAAAAATCTCGATCGACGGCAAGGCGTACCGCTTTTTGGGTCTGGGCGACGAAAACGAAATGAAACTGACAGGCATCGATGTTACGCCGCTCAGCACGCGCGCGCGGTACGAGGGGGACGGGGTTACGCTAAGCATAAGCTTTACCGTTCCCTTCCTGCCGGACGATCTCGACAGAGCTTCCACGCCCGTGTGCCTGATCGCGCAGGAGATTTCTTCTATAGACGGCAAAAAGCACGACGTAAAGCTCAGCCTCGGCTTTTCGGACAGGCTGTGCTACAATTCGGAAGATAAGCCTGAGATCAGGGCGTATCCTCTCCCGTACGAAGATCTGAACATGCTTGAGATCGGGCAGACGATACAGAAGATCCTGTGCCATTCCGGCGACAGCGTCACCATCGACTGGGGTTACCTGTGCCTGGGCAGCAACGACGCGTCTCTCTCTTACGGCGAAGACGGCCTGAAGGCCGAATTTGCCTTGACAGCCGAAAAGGAACCGAAGAAACTGCGTCTGCTGGCGGGCTACGACGATATCGCCTCGATCCTGTACTTCGGAACGCCCTGTAAATGCTGGTATGCCCGAAACGGCGAAACCCTGACGGGCGCGATGCGAAAGACCGCCGCCTGCTTCGACGAACTGCTTGCGCGCTGCGACGCGCTGGATAAGGAACTCATGCGGCGCGCCCAAGAGATCGGCGGGGAAGACTATGTCAAACTCGTCAGCGCCTCCTGGCGGCAGGTGTTCGCCGCGCACAAGCTCGCAGCGGACCCGAACGGCGAAATGATCTTTATTTCCAAAGAAAACAACTCCAACGGCTGCGCCGGCACGGTGGACGTGAGCTATCCGTCGACGCCGCTGTTCATCGAATTCTGTCCGGAGCTCGTAAACGCCATGTGCCGCCCCGTAATGAAATTCGCCCGCACCGACGTATGGAAAAACTACGATTTCGCCCCGCACGACGTGGGCAGGTTTCCCATTGTCACCGGGCAGGTCTACGGCAACGACGGCACGATGGACATCGGACGAAAGCCCGGCTATCAGCCGCCTTTTTACCTGATGCCCGCAAAGCCCGAGCGCTACCGCCTGGAAAGGCAGATGCCCGTGGAGGAGAGCGGCAACATGCTCATCATGCTCTACGCGGCCGTCAGCCGCGGCGCGGACAAACGCCTTGCCCTGGAGAGCCTCGACCTTTGCGGCAAATGGGTGAAATACCTGATCGATTTCGGCGCCGATCCGGGTGAACAGCTTTGCACAGACGATTTTGCCGGCCACATGGCGCACAACGTAAACCTGGCTGCCAAGGCCATGGTGGGCATCGCCTGCTACGGACGGCTTCTCAACATACTGGGCAGGGACGGCGAAAGCTATCTTGCAAAGGCAAAGGAGCTTGCAAAGAGCTGGCTCGAACGCGCCAAAGCTGAAGAAGGCACCTACCTCACGTTTGAAAAGCAGGGCTGGAGCATGAAATACAACCTCGCCTGGGACAAGGCGCTTGGGCTGGGACTGTTAAACGACGAATTCTATGCCGAAGAGACGGCTTCCTACCTGAAACACATCAATGAGTTCGGCCTGCCGCTGGACAACCGGGCCACCTACACCAAGAGCGACTGGGAACTCTGGTGCGCTGCGATGGCCGATGACGAAAAGGTGCGCGCGGCGATCATCGCGCCCGTCGTGCGCTACCTCGAAAAGACGCCGGACAGGGTCGCCTTTTCGGACTGGTACGACACCGTCACTTCCAAGCACGTGCAGTTCAAGGCGCGCAGCGTGCAGGGCGGCATCTTTATGCCCTTCCTGTGCGCCGGGAAATAAGCGGGACAGGACGGGCAGAACATGAACTATACGGACATTATATCGACCGCGCCCATCGTGCGGCTTGAAACGCAAAACGAAATCGTGCGCCTCACGGAAAGAGATGGCGTCTATGCCTATAACGACGTGACGGTCAGCCTCCTTCCCGGCAAAGGAGAGACCGAAATCCTGCTGACCGCGGCCCAAACGCCCGTCAAGCGCATTCATCTTGACTGGCCGCTTCGCCTGAGCGGAGACGTGCGCATACTCGGCGACGCCTGGGAGCGGGGCTACGGAGACTTCGAATGGCGCGGGATCGTGCCCGAAAGGGTGATGCCCTGGTACATGCTGCTAAGTGACGCCGAAGGCACTTCGGCCTACGGCGTAAAGACGAATCCCGCGGCGATGTGCTTTTGGCGCGCGGACGGCTCTGCGCTTTCTCTCACGCTGGACGTAAGGAACGGTTCGGAGGGTGTGCAGCTTTCGGGCCGGCGCCTGAGCGCTGCAAAACTCGTCTCCCTGCCCGGCGAAAGCGGGAAGACGCCCTATGAGAAGGCGCGGGCGTTTTGCAGACTGCTGTGCGGTAACCCCCGCCTTCCGCGCACGTTCGTATACGGCAGCAACAACTGGTACTACGCCTACGGAAACAGCTCGCACGAACAGATTTTGCGGGACGCGGCGCTTTTGAGCGAGCTATCGCAGGGCAACACCGTGCGCCCTTACCTCGTGATCGACGACGGCTGGCAGGTGAGCCACGCGCCGGGCTACAACGGCGGCCCCTGGCACAAGGGAAACGAGCGCTTTCCGGACATGGAAAAGCTGGCGCGGGAAATCAGACAGTACGGCCTTCGCCCGGGCCTTTGGTACCGGCCTTTGGTGACCGATGAGGAGGTGGCCTCCGAATGCAGGCTCATGCGGGAAAAAAGCGAAAACTTCTGCACCCTCGACCCGAGCCATCCGCTCGTGCTCGAAAAGGTCCGGCAAATGACACAAAAACTCGTCTCCTGGGGGTACGAGCTGCTAAAGCACGACTTTACGACCGTGGACGTCTTCGGCCGCTGGGGTCCCGCGATGGGGAGCAGCCTGACGGACGAAGGCTGGCATTTTTATGACCGAAGCCGTACGACGGCCGAGATCATAGGCGGTCTGTACCGCGCGATCCGCGAGGGCGCGGGGGAGGACGAAACGATTATCGGCTGCAACACCCTTTCACACATTGCGGCGGGCTTTTTCGAACTGCAGCGCACCGGCGACGACACGAGCGGAAGGGAGTGGGAGCGCACGCGGAAGATGGGCGTGAACACGCTGGCCTTCCGCATGCCGCAGCACGGCGCGTTCTACACCTGCGACGCAGACTGCGCGGGCATTACGCAGCACATAGACTGGAAGCTCAACGGGGAGTGGCTTCGCCTGCTGTCCGTCAGCGGAACGCCGCTGTTCGTCTCCGCCGATCCGGACACCGTGACGCAGGCGCAGAAAGAGGCGATAAAAGCAGCCTTCAAAACGGCGCTCGGGGTCGAAACGCCCGCGGAGCCTCTCAACTGGCTGCAAACGACCTGCCCGGATACGTGGCGCACGCGGGACGGCGTCACCCGCTTTCACCTGCCCGCGCTCGGCGTTTAGAAACGCACAAAAACAGCCACTGCCGCACCGATCCCCGCTTTCGCGCTTCGGTGCGGCAGTGCCTGTTTCTTCGTCCTATACCCGGACGCTCGCAACGTAAACGACGTCTTCGGGCTTTGCGATGTCCGGCTCGCGCAGGATCAGCGAAGGCACAAGGCCGTTTGCCTGCGCGCCCAGCCAGAAGTGACACAGCGCGATGCCGACGTCGATCCTTTGCAGATCGCCGGTCTCGGGCTTTATGTAGCCCTTGTCCCGCTTTTCATAGAAATGGAAGACGTCGCCTTGCTTTACGACGCGCCAGGGCTGCTTGTTCACCGCGGACGGCGCGCGCCTTAGCATCTCAAAAGATGCGCGCAGGGAACCAGTACCGTTTACGTCCAGCGGTGCGGAGAAGCTTTCGTTAAAGACGATCTCTTCGAACGGCTTTCTGACGTCCGCCTTCACGCCCTTGCGCATCAGCGCCTCCCGTACGCTCATGTGCTTTGCCGCGTAGCCGATGGGGGTCATGCATGGCATGAGTTCGTTTGGCAGAAGCTTTGCCGCGCGCTCGAAGGCGGCGCGGTTCATCGTCCCGCCGATCCATACGCTGCCGATGCCGAGGCTCCACAGGTACAGTATCAGACTTTCCGCGGCGAAGCCGTATCCGGCCTCGAAGTTTTCTGCCTTCGGTGCTTTGATCGCGACGAATTCGGTTTCGCCCGTGAGCACGGGGCTGGAGAGCGAATGCTCCGCGGCGTTCAGGAACACGAACTCCGTCTTCGTGCCGAAAGGGTTTTTCAGTTCTTCGATAAATCTTCCGATCAGGGCGCGGTGTTCTTCCGACAGCGGCTTTCCGTCGTAGCTGCGCACGCTGCGCCGCCGGGTCGCGGCCAGATAAGCGTCGAATTTCATGGCTTCCTCCGGATTATTTCAATTTATCCCATCCCATTATAGCATGCGCGGCCCGAATACGCAACGAAGAATTTGCGCAACAATTCTTCATGAAGTTGTAAGAAGAAAACAAAAGGAATACCGCAAAGCAGGTTGTATATTCCGGCGCGTTTGTGTATAATTGCCTTAAGCAAAAACCGGGAGGCAGAAATGAAGAACATCGACGTTTTTGCCAGGCTAAGCCTCGGCGTTTTCCCCTCGCCCATACAGAAGCTTGAGAACATCAGCCGTTTTACGGGCGTGAACGTGTACGTCAAGCGTGACGATCTGAGCGGGCTGGGGCTTGGCGGCAACAAGATCCGCAAGCTCGAGTTCCTGCTCGCCGACGCAGTGAACCAAGGCGCCGAGCTCGTTTTTACGACCGGCGGCGCGCAGTCCAACCACGCGATGCTCACGGCGGCCGCCTGCGCAAAGCTCGGCCTGCAATGCATCCTCGTCCTCAAAAAGCGCGGCGTCACGGCACGCAAAGGCAATCTGCTGCTTGAAAGCCTTATGGGCACGGACGTGCGCTTCGTCGACACGGACGACTATGCCGACATCTATGCCGAAATGGATCGGATCGGAAATCAACTCGGCAAGAAATACTACAAGATCCCCTGCGGCGGCTCCAATCCGCTTGGAACGCTGGGATACGTGGAATGCGTAAGGGAGATCGCTTCGCAGGGCAAGCGCTTCGATCACATCGTCTGCGCCGAGGGCAGCGGCGGCACAATGGCGGGGCTTTCGCTCGGCGCAAAGCTCTTCATGCCCTCTGCCCGCGTGCACGGCATGATGGTGGACAGCGATCCCTTCGACGTCATCACTCTCAAGCTCATGCGCGGGGCCGCGGCGCTTTTGGAAGCGGAGATACCGCTCTCCCGCTCCGACTACGAGCTTCTGGACATGTGCGGCCCGGGCTACGCGCTGCCCTCCGAGGAGGGGACGAGGGCTGTCAGGCTGATGGCCGAAAAGGAAGGCATCTTCCTCGATCCCGTATATACCGGAAAGGCCTTCGCGGGCTTACTGAAGCTAATTGAAACGGGCAGGTTCGCCGCGGGCGAAGACGTGCTCTTCGTTCACACGGGCGGCGCGGGCGGCCTGTTCGCCGTCGAATGATGCTCCGAAACGGGGAAAACCGATGAGAATACGCAAAGCGAAGCCCTCCGATCTCGACCGGATCATGCACATCTACGAGGGCGCGCGCCGGTTCATGGCCGAGCACGGCAACCCGCGCCAGGTGGGGCAATAACCTTTGGCCGCCCAAGGGACTGATCGAAAGGGACGTCGCGGAAGGACACAGCTACGTCTGCGAAAACGACGCCGGAGAAACGGTGGGCACCTTCTTCTTTGTCTGCGGGCGGGACGTCGAACCCTGCTACAGGGTCATCCAGGTCGGAAATTGGACGGGCGGCGACAGCTACGGCGTCGTACACCGCATCGCCTCCGACTTTTCCGAGAAGGGCATCGGCAGCTTCTGCCTGAACTGGGCGTATGAGAACTGCCGAAATCTGCGCATAGATACCCACGGCGACAATTACGTGATGCAGTCGCTGCTCAGGAAGCTGGGCTTTCGGCGCGGCGGGATCATCTACGTCGAGCAGGACCCGGAGCCGAGGATCGCGTTCGAAAAAACGAAGGAGAACACCTGAGCTTCCAAAGCACACGCAGGCAAGCCGTTATTTCAAAATTCCCGACTTTGGGCTTGCCTGATTCCTTCTTTCGGTATATAATAATACCTGACAAAAAGCATGAATCATAAGGCGGTGAGAAAAATGAAAAAGCTTCTGGCTCTGTGCGGGGGACAGCCCGTACTCGAACAGTCCGATATGCCCGGTGAACTGTTCCATTGGCCGATCATCACGCCCGAGGACGAACAGGCCTGTCTCGAGGTCATCAGGCGAAACGCCTTCTCAGGCACCGACATCACCATCCAATTCCAGAACGAATTTGCCGCGTGGCAGGGACGCAAATACGCGCTCGCCTTCACAAACGGCACCATGTCACTCTCCGCGGCCATGTTTGCCATAGGCCTCGGCATGGGGGACGAGATCATCTGTCCCACGAAGACATACTGGGGCTCGGTGTCTCAGGCAATCAACTTCGGCGCTTCGGCGGTCTTTTGCAACATCAACGAAAAGCTCAGCATGGACCCGAACGATATAGAGCGCTGCATCTCTCCCCGCACGAAGGCGATCGTCGCGGTGCACTATTTTGGCTATCCCGCCGATATGGACGCCATCATGGCGATCGCAAAAAAGCACGGCCTCAAGGTGATCGAGGACGTATCCCACGCGCACGGCGCGCTGTACAAGGGAAGGAAGGTCGGCACCTTCGGCGACGTGGCGGCGATGAGCATGATGAGCTGGAAGGCGTTCGCCGCGGGTGAGCTCGGCATGCTGGTGACCGACGATCAAAAGATCTACGAGCGCGCGCTGGCCTACGGGCACTATGAGCGCAACAACGCAAAGAACATCACCGATCCCGAGCTTATGCCGTATCCGCACATCGCCCTTGGCGGCGTCAAAGGCAGGGCAAACCAATTGTGCTGCTGCCTTGGTCTTGGACAGCTTCATCATTTTGACGAGCGCATGGCCGAGGTCGACAAAGCGATGCAGTATTTCTGCGACGGCATAGAGGACATAAAGGGCCTCCATCCGATCCGCCCGGAAAAGGGCAGCGGTTCCACGATGGGCGCCTGGTATCTGCCGCAGGGCACGTACAGGCCGGGCGAACTCGGCGGCCTTTCCTCCGGGCGCTTCGCAGAGGCCGTCCGCAGCGAGGCCAAGGGGCTGCACTGCTGGGAGGGCGGCAACTTCTGCCTGCACACGCACGAGTTCTTCAAGAGCTTCGACTTTTATAACATCGGCAAGCCATCGCGCATCGCCTTTGCGGACAGGGACGTCCGCAAGCTCGACGACGCCTGCAAGCCCTCCGAAAGCATGTACTGCGTGTCCCTTCCGCCGTTCAAAAAGTTCCTGCCGGAATGCATCGACAAGTACATCGAGGCCTACCGCAACGTGGCCGAAAACTACGAACAGCTGATCGAGCCGGACAAGGACGTAAACGGCGGCCGCTGGTACGGCTCCGACAACAACTGAAGGACGGCGCAGCATGATCATCGACGTACACAATCACGCGTATTACCACGGCTACAACTGTAAAAAGCTCGTTTCCAACATGGACGAATGCGGCATCGACAAGACCTGGCTGCTCACCTGGGAGACGCCCGAGAGCGAATGCAATCCGGAGGTCTCCTGGTGCGTGAGCCGTCAGACGCCGCTTGCTGCAGTGCCGCTGGACGCGACGCTCGAATACATCAGGGAAGCGCCCGAACGCTTCACGCTGGGCTACGCGCCCGATCCCCGCGACCCTTACGCCGTGAACCGCCTGAAGGCTGCAGTGAATTCGTTCGACGTGAAGATCTGCGGCGAAGTGAAGCTCAGGATGATGTACGACAATCCCGACGCGCTCAGGCTCTTCCGCTGCGCGGGTGAACTGGGGCTGCCGGTGCTTTTGCACTTCGATTACGAATATCCCTCCGGCAAGCTGTTCCCGCGCCCTTCGTGGTGGTACGGCGGCGGAATCGACTGCCTTGAAAGGGTGCTGATCGCCTGCCCGGGAACAAACTTCATAGGACACGCGCCGGGCTTCTGGGCCCACATCTCCAACGACGACAAATACCTCACCGAGCCCTATCCGACGGGCGAGCTCGTCCCGGGCGGCAAAATAGAGCGCCTGCTCGAAAAATACCCGAATCTGTACTGCGACATCTCCGCAAATTCGGGTCTCAGGGCGCTTTCGCGGGACAAAGAATATACGGTCTCCTTCCTGAACCGCTTCCGAAACAGGGTGCTTTATGGGAGGGATTACTATTACAACGCCCATCAGGAGCTGCTCAATTCCCTGGGGCTCGAAAAGGACGTGCTGGACGACATCTATTATAAGAACGCGCTGCGCCTGATACACGAACTGTAAACGGCGCGGAAAACGGCAGGCCGCCGCGATATCAGTCATCGCGGCGGCCTGTTTATGCCTGTCGGTTCAGAGACCCGGGTATCTCACAGAAGCCTGATCCCGTAGATCCGCTTCCCGCGCGTTCCGAGCACCAGCATGTCGTCGAA
>JAEEGL013049962.1_pt1 | contig 13633 bp, 14 predicted proteins | sample 9134231 | NCBI WGS metagenome assembly JAEEGL01 (sample SAMN16246548, study PRJNA631951) | gut metagenome | biome: gut microbiome; feature: rumen; material: fiber-attached | host: Bos | place: Iran: Karaj | collected 2018-10
TAAATGTAAAAGAAGATATATTAAAAGCATATGGTTCTAATATATATATAAGTGTGAATGAAAAGATAAAATTAAAAGATTTGGTATATGGATTAATGCTTAGAAGTGGTAATGATGCTGCTATAGCTATATCTTCATATATATCTAATAATTTTGTAAAATTGATGAATAATAAAGCTAAAGAATTAGGTATGAATAATACTTATTTTTGTAATTCGCATGGATTAGATGAGAAATGTGAAAATAAAAGTACTGCTAGAGATATGGCAATACTTATGTCTTATGCAATAAAAAATAAAACATTTAAAGAAATAATAGGTACTAAGAGATATATTGCTAAAACTAATTTAAAAACTTATGATTGGTATAATAAAAACAAATTGTTAAATACTTATAAATATACTACTGGGGGTAAAACAGGTTTTACAGAAAAAGCAAGAAGAACTCTTGTTACTAGTGCATCTAAAGATAATACTAATTTGGTAGTAGTTACATTAAATGATCCTAATGACTTTACTACACATAAAAAGCTATATGAATATGGATTTAATAATTATAAAAGATATTTAGTATTATCTAAAAATAAGTTTAATTTAAAAAATGATTTATATGATAATTTATATATAAAAGAAGATATATATTATTTATTTAAAAATGATGAGATAGATGATGTATATATAAAATATAAATTGGATAGAATTGATAATATTGAAGATGATGATAAAGTTGGAATAATTGAAATATATATTAATAATAAAAAGGTGTTAACTAAAGATATATTTATTAAAATTAATAAAGAAAGAAAAAATATAATAGATAGAATATTAGAGTTATTTAGATGATTACATATTATGATAAAATTTGTTATAATGAATATGTGAGGTGATATTGTGGAAAGACTTCAAAAAATAATTGCTGAATCAGGACTTACTAGTAGAAGAAAAGCAGAGGAATTAATAAAAAATGGTAAGGTAGTATTAAATGGTAAAGTAGTAACTGAATTAGGTACTAAAGCTGATTATAGTGATGATATATTAGTGGATGGTAAAAAAATAGAGAGAGAAGAAAAAGAGTATTATATATTTAATAAACCAAGAGGAGTCATTACAAGTACTAGTGATGAGAAGAATAGGAAAGTAGTAACTGATTACTTTGATAGTAATAAAAGATTATATCCAGTAGGAAGACTTGATTATGATACAACGGGATTATTAATAGTTACAAATGATGGTGAATTATCTAATTTAATAATGCATCCTAGAAATGAAATAGAGAAAGTTTATATTGCAAAATTAGATGGTGTTATTAAAGGTGCTGAAATAAATAAACTCAAAAATGGAGTAGTATTAGACGGAATAAACTGTATTCCTAAGAGAGTAAAACTTAAAAGCTTTGATAAAAAAAGTAATAGTTCTATAGTAGAAATAACTATTACTGAGGGTAAAAATCATGAAGTAAAAAGATTATTTGAAAGTGTAGGTTTTAGAGTGGATAAATTAAAAAGAGAAAGAGTTGCATTCCTTACACTTGGTAATTTAAAATCTGGAGAATTTAGAAAATTAAATCCAAAAGAAGTAAAACAATTATTTGGTTTGTTAAAATAAAAAAACACTTATGTGTTTTTTTTATTCTTTTTCTATTGCACTAGTTGGGCAATTTTCCATAGCTTCAGTTGCTAATACTAAATTTTCTTCAGTAGGTTGTGCTTTAACTTCAGCAAGTCCATCATCACCAAAAGTAAATACATCACTACAAGTTCCTACGCAAGCACCACAACCTAAACATTTATCTTTATTAACTTTAAACATAAATTACCTCCTAATAGATTATATAACAGAATAAGTATAAAATCAAACTTTTAATTTGTAATAAAATATGATATTATAATAATAGGTGGTATTATGAAATCTAGGATGGATAAATATTATAAAGAAGAAGAGTTAATGCAAAGAACGTCTAAGCATGATTTTTTGTATGATGAATTATACAAAGAAAAGCAAATGCCTAACGATAATATCACTGTACTTGATAATGTTAATGAAATTGATATCACTAAGATAAAATCTATGATAGATAATAGAGAAGAATATAAAAAGACAAGAGATTATAATTCAATAATTAACAATATAGATAATTATAAAAAAGAAGATATTAATTATGACTTTGATGAAGTCGATTATAGTAATTATGACATAAATGAGATATTAAAGAAAAAAAGAAGTGATAATACTTATGAACTTGATGATAAGATAAGAAGAATTAGTAATAAAGATTATGAACTTATGACTGAAATAGTAGAAGAAAATAATGCTGAAAATGAAGAAAAGCAATTAAGAGATTTATATAATACTATGGCTAAAACAGTAGATATGGATTTATTTGCTAATTTAAAAGAAGATGAAACAGAAGAAATAAAGGATGAAACAGAGGAGATAAAGGAAGATAAAGAGGAAGAATCTACTTTTTATACTAGTACTTCTAAGTTTGATAGTTCTGATTTCAGTGATGAAGAAGAAAAAAAGAGTGGTTCTACTTTATTTGTAGTAATAGCAGTAATAACTATATTAATAGCTATTGCATTAGTAGTATATGTAAAATTTATGAAATAGTACTTTATAGTACTTTTTTTCATATTATTTAGTATGAAGAATTATAAATTAAATATTTTTATATCGATATTAATTATTTGTTTAGTTATATCAATATTTTTATTAAGTATTTTTAATAAAAAGGTATTACCAATATTTATGGAATATGCAATATCTGAAATAAAAAATAAAAGTACAATTGTAATAAATAGTGCAATAAAAGATGGATTATACATAAATAATGATATTGTTGATATTAGTAAAAATGATAAAAATGAAATTGAAATGATAGATTTTAATTCTAAAAAAGTAAATGAAATACTTACAACAATTACTGAAAATATACTTAAAAATTTAAAAGAAATTGAATCTGGTAAAAATATATCTTTTGATAAGGAAAAGTATAGCAAAGGAGTTATATTTGAAGTACCATTAGGTACAATTAGTGATAATGTTTTTGTTAGTAATTTAGGTCCTAAAATACCTGTTAAATTAAATATAATTGGTGATGTTGTAACTAATATTAAAACTGATATAAAAGAGTATGGTATTAATAATGCATTAATACAGATTTCTATAAGTGTAAAAGTTAGTGAAAAAGTAATAATTCCATTTATATCTAAAGATGTAGATATAATTATGGATATACCTATATCATTAAAACTTATTCAGGGTAATATTCCTGAGTATTATGGCGGATTTTTTTCTAAAAATTCGGGTATATTATCTATACCAGTAGAATAAAATATGGTATACTTATTATAGGTGATGGTATGAAGAATATATTATTAAATGATTTAAAATATGATCTAATAAAGAATGTAAGAGATGGTTTCGATTATGATGAAACTAAAAGTAAAGCTACTGACTATTTTATAAATTTTGATTATATAGTTGGGGATTGGGCTTATGGAAAATTAAGATTAAAAGGATTTTATGATAAAAGTAATAAAAATTGTAAAAGTTTTAATAATATCGAGAATTTAGACAAATATATAAAGGAAAATTGCGCATTTAATTGTAAATATTTTGTTCTAAAAAAAACTATACAAAAATAGCTTTGTTGTGATATAATGTATTTATGATATAAAAAGAATAGATAGAGGTGAATTTTATGGATGAAAAGAAGAGAACTATAATAGTTTTAGATGAATCTGGTAATGAAAAGGAAGCTGAGATTTTATCTGCTTTTACAGTAAAAAAATTTAATAAAAATTATATTTTATATACTCTAAATGAAGTAGATGAAAATGAAATGGTAAAGATATATGCTTCTGAATTAATTGAAAAGGATAACATGTATTCTTTAGGTGCAATCGAATCTGACGAGGAATGGGCTGCAGTTAAAGAAGTAATGAAAGAAGTAGCAAAAAGTGAAGAATAAAAAAAGTATAGGAGGTATACTATGACAGCAGAATTAGAATATTCATTTATTGATGTCGTTTCTGATTTAAGAATTGCACAAGAATTAATGACTAGAGCAGTAAGAGTAAAACAAGCTGTTAGAGATAAATTAAGTCGTGTATATTTGAAGAATCTAGTTGCGCCAGTAGTGAATAATGTACAAACACAAGAAGTAGAAAATAAAGAAGTTAGTAATGTAGTTGAAAATACTGAGATTGAAACTAAGGTAGAAGAAGTAAAACCTTCTTTAGGTGATTTAGTTGATTTAAGTGAAGAAAATCTTAAGTTATTAAATAGTAAATTAGATGCTTTACAATCTCAACAAAAGGTATCTACTGTATTTAGAAGAGCAGTATTATTTACAAATAATCTAATATCTAAGATTAAGAATGTATCTTCTAAATGGTTTACAAATGAAATTAGTGTAGCACCTATTAATCAAGAAGTACCAACAGAACCAGTCGCTGCACCAAGTGCAGATTTACCTAAGGTTGAATTTACTAATCATTTAGGTGGTGAAGTTATACCAGGTACTTGGGATGATATGCCAGAAAAAGTTGAAGCACCTGTTGTTGAACCAGTAACTATACCAAATGTTGAACCTGTTACTCCAGTAGCAGAACCTGCTGTAGTACCAACAGAACCAGTAGTTCCTACAATAGAATTAACACCAGTTCAAGAAGAAACTGCAACATTACCTTCATTAGAACCTGTAAATGTAGAAGAACCTGCTGCTATACCAGAATTAAATAGTGTACCAGAAGTTCAAAATATAGTTCCAGAACCAGCAAGTATTCCAGAAATAGAGAATACAACTGAAGTTAAAGAACAAAGTGAAAATGCAGTTCCAGAAATAAAATTACCTGATTTAGATACAAAAGAAAGAGAAGTTCCTGACTTTATGCCAAAATTATTCTCAAAAACTAAAAGTAAGGAACCTGAGGAGGAAAGTGCTCCAGTAGAAGAACCTACTGTAGAACCAGCAGTTGAACAAAATGCAGAACCTGCTAGTCAAGAAGTACCAGTAGAACAACCTACTGAAGAAGCACCAGCACCTGAACCAGTTGCTGAACCTCAAGAAATAGATAATAGTGAGTTTGTTCCAGAACCTGCTGAAATATCAGGAACTCCTGTTGAAATGCCAACAGAAGAAAAAGAAGAAAGTGCTCCAGTTGAAGAAGAACCTAAGGCAGATGAAGAAGTTCCAACTGAGGAAGAAGTAGAACCTGAAGTTAAAGCAGAAGAGGAACCTGCTATGTCAATTGAAGATAGAATAGCAGAATTATTAAATAGAAAGAAAGAAGAAGGTAGTGAAGAGGTTGAACCAGAAGAACAACCTACTGAAGAAGCACCTGCAGAGGAAGAACCTGAGGTAGATGAAGAAGTTCCAACTGAGGAAGAAGTAGAACCTGAAAAAGAGGAAGAACCTACTCCAGAACCTGAAGAAGAAAAAACTGAAATAAGTCAAGCTACTATAATAGCTAAGTTACAAAGATTTAGTAATTCAATGAAAGAAAAAGACGCTGAAATAAAGAACTTAAGAGAGAAGAATCAAAAACTTTCAGATGATAATGCTTCTATCAAAGATAAGATGAATGATTATGATACAGTACTTAAGGATTTAACTAATAAGAATAATGATTTAGTTGCTGAAAATGAAAAATTAAGTAATAAGAATAGTAAGATAGAAGATAAGTATAAAGATAAAGTTGAAAGTTTGGAAAACCAAGTAGAAGAATTAACTAAGGCAAAGAAAGAAGAAATTGAATCTTCTAAGAATGCAATTACTGAAATTAAAACAAAATATGAAAATGAGATAGAAGAATTGAAGAAGAAATTTGCTGATGATTTGAAGAAAGCTAATGAATCTAATGATAGAAAGATCCAAGCTATATATAATACAATATCTGAAACATTAGGAGATTCTTATTCAGAGGATCAAGGAAAAGCATTATAATAAAATAAAAGAATAGAATTTACAAACTATTCTTTTTTTTGTACAATATTTTTGGTGATTTTATGGAAAAGTTATTAATGATTAAGTATGGAGAAATGACTACTAAGAAGGATAATTTAAAGGTATTTATTGATAAATTATATAATAATATTAAAAATAAACTTAATGATTATGATGTATATATTACTAAGAATAAAGTTAGAATGTTTATAGATATTAAAGAATATGATGAAAATGAAATAATAAGTAAATTACAAGAGGTATTTGGAATACATTCTATAGTAATATGTTATAAAGTAGAAAATAAGTTAGAAAGTATAGGTAATGAAGCAGTTAAATTATTAAAAAAAGAAGAATTTAAAACTTTTAAAGTAGAAACTAATAGAGCTGATAAGAATTTCCCATATAATTCAATGGAAATAAGTAGGTTAGTAGGTGCATCAATATTAAAGAATATTAATGATATTAGTGTTGATGTACATAATCCAGATATTTTATTACATGTGGAAATAAGACCTGATTATAGTTATATTTATACAAAAGAAATAAGTGGATTAGGTGGATATCCAACAGGTATACAAGGTAAAGGGTTACTTATGTTAAGTGGTGGTATAGACTCTCCAGTAGCAGGTTTTTTAGCATGTAAAAGAGGTATTGATATAGATTGTATATATTATGATTCTCCACCACATACAAGTATTGAAGCTAAGAATAAAGTAATAACACTTGCTAAGAAATTAACTAAATATGGTAGTAATATCAATCTTTATGTAGTACCATTTACTAAATTACAAGAAGAAATATATAAAAATATAGATTCTACTTATATGATTACAATTATGAGAAGAATGATGTATAGAATAGCAGAAAAAGTAGCAAAAAATAATAAAGCAAAAATAATTATAAATGGTGAATCTATTGGTCAAGTAGCAAGTCAAACACTTACAAGTATGTATGTAATAAATAATGTTACTAATATGCCAGTAATAAGACCTGTTGCATGTTTAGATAAATTAGAAATAATAGATATTGCTAAAAGAATAGATACATATAATACAAGCATCATTCCTTTTGAAGATTGTTGCACTATATTTGTACCAAAGCATCCAGTAATAAATCCTAATTTAAATAAAGCAATTGAATATGAAAATTTAATTGATTATGAAGATCTTATAAATGATGCAATTGATAATATAGAAAAAATAGATGCAAAGAATTATAAATTTGTTGATAATGATTTATTATAATTATTGTATAATTTTGTCATATTTTCACATTCTAATAATGTAGGAGGTGAAAATATGGCTCGTCAACAAAAAAATAGTAAAAGTAAGAAAAATAAAAGAAAAAATAGAAGTTCTGAAAGAAAAAATAATAAATCAGAAAAGAATGATAGTGATTCCAAATGTGATAGGTTTAGTAATATAAACTATGAAAAAGTAAATGAATTTGGTTTTAATTTAGGACCTAGTGATTATTTTATAAATTAATTATAAAAGCAAGAAAGATTAAATTTCTTGCTTTTTTATGTTTTAAACTTTTAAATGTGATATACTATATATAGTAGGTGAGAATATGAAGCATAAAAATGGATTTACATTAGTAGAAATAATAGCAGTAGTAGTAATATTAGCAGTAATAATGTTATTTGTTACTCCAAAACTAAAACAATTGATAGATAATGGAAATAATAAACAAAGAATGATATCAGAACAAAGAATAATAAGTGCTGCTAAAGATTATGCAACTAGTTATATTAATGATTTTTTAACTGGTTTAGTGAATATTGGTGATAGTAATTATGTTAGTATAAGTGATTTATTAAATAGTGGATTAATAGATGAGGAAGATATTGAAGCATTTACTAATTTAACTGGTGTAAAAGGTACATTAAATCCTAATGATATAATAGAATATACATTATCATATGATAAAGAAATACATTTAACAGTTAATTTAAATGGTGGAAATACAAATCAAGTATTTAAACAAAAATATTTCAGCAATACAAAAATAAAATTAGAAAATCCTACAAAAACTGATAATAAATTTTTAAATTGGAGAGTTATAAGTGGTGATGCTTCAATTACAAGTGATATGATAAGATTTGGAAATTCTGATACAACGATATCTGCAATATGGGGAGCTAATCCAAGACTGATAGTGGATTTAAATGGTGGTACTACAAGTCAAACATTTAATGAAAAATATGAGACAGGTACTGATATACAATTATTGGAACCTGAAAAATCAGGAAGTACATTTGGTGGATGGGAAATAGTAAGTGGTAATAGTATAATAAGTGGTAATAGAATAATAATTGGAACAGAAGATACTACTATAAGAGCAATTTATGATGCGTGTGCAGCTGGTACATATGCTGATGGTGATAGTTGTATACCATGTCCTATAGGTAGTTATCCTAGTACAGGAGGTTCATCATGTGTTCCATGTCAAAATGGAACAACAACAGTTGATGCTGGCCAAAGTAGTTGTAATGCAAGTTGTATTAATGTAAGCAATGTAAGTACATGGGAAACAGCAACATGGAATGGAACGAGTGTTGAAAATTTATGTAAACCAAGTACATGTGCGGCTGGACATGAATTGATAAATAATGCATGCATGATTCGCGTTGTAAACTTTGATTTTATTGGTGATGTTCAAACATATAATGCATCAGCACCAGGGGTTTATAAGATAGAATTATGGGGTGCTCAAGGTGGTAAATGTAATAATAGTGATAAAGGAGGTAAAGGAGCATATACTGCAGGGTACATTAATATACGAAATAGTACTCAATTATATGTTTATGTTGGTGGAAAAGGTACAAGTACAGCAGGTCCTTATTCAAATTCTGTAACTACGCAATTAATAAGTGGAGGATATAATGGTGGTGGTAGCGCACGTGGACCACAGCCTAACTTAAACTCTGAAAACACAAGAAGATTCTGGGGCTCAGGAGGAGGAGCTACTGATGTAAGATTAGTTGGTGGTAATTGGGATAATAGTGAATCTTTGAGTTCGAGAATAATGGTTGCTGCTGGTGGTGGTGGTTGTTATTATGATAATGGAACTGTGTATACAGGTGGTGTTGGTGGCGACTTAAATGGAGGATTGCAATCTAGAAAGATCACTACTTTGACTTATGGAAGTGCATGTACAGGAGGTTCGCAAACAACTGGTGGAGGATATACTACATCAAGTAATACATGGAATCAAACGGGTTATTTTGGATATGTTTCTAATGAGCAAACAGCATCATATTACGCTGGAGGTGGCAGCGGTTATTATGGAGGAAGTAATTCAGGACATACAAGTGGTGGTTGTGGTGGTTCATCCTACATATCAGGACATAGTGGATGTACAGTATATCCAGGAAAAATATTCTCAAATACTACAATGACTGCTGGAGATAGAAGTGGTAATGGTTATGCAACAATAACTTATTGTGGCAGTTCTGCTTGTTAATATATAAGTAATACGAAAGTATTACTTTTTATATTTAAGTATGTTATAATAAGTATGTTTAAGGGAGGAATATATGAAAATTTTAGCAGTAAATGCAGGTAGTTCATCATTGAAGTTTCAATTATATGAAATGCCTGAAGAAAAAGTACTAATTTCTGGAGTATTTGAAAGAATTGGTATTGATAATAGTTTTTATACAATAAAGTTAAATGGTGAAAAAATTAGAAAGGAAGTAGAACTTTCTAATCATTCAGTAGCAGTTGGTTTTTTAACTAAAGAGTTATTAGAAAATAACATAGTAGAATCATTAGATGAGATTAAGGGAGTAGGTCATAGAACTGTACAAGGTGCTGATAAGATTAGTGAAAGTGTAGTTATTAATGATTATGTTGAAGGAGTTATTGAACAATATAAAACTTTAGCACCACTTCATAATCCTGCTAGTTTAGTTGGTATTAAATCATTTAAGGAGTTTATGCCAAATGCTGTACATGTAGGAGTATTTGATACAGCATTCCATCAAACTATGCCAGAAGAAGCATATATGTATGCAGTACCATATGAATGGTATACTAAATATGCTGTAAGAAAATATGGTATGCATGGTACTAGTCATAAATATGTATCTAGAAGAATTAATGAAATATTAGGTAGAGAAGATACTAAAGTTATTATATGTCACTTAGGTAATGGTGGTAGTTTAAGTGCTGTAGTTAATGGTAAATGTATAGATACATCTATGGGACTTACACCAAATGCTGGTATTGTAATGGGTAGTAGATGTGGTGATATAGATGCTAGTATAATTCCATATATTATGGAAGTAACTGGTATGGATATTAAAGAAGTTGATAGAATTTTAAATAAAGAAAGTGGATTACTAGGATTAAGTGGAGTAAGTAGTGATTCAAGAGATGTAGAAGCTGCTGCTAATGAAGGCAATAAGAGAGCCGTTTTAGCACAAAATGTATATGTTAGAAGAGTAGTAGAATATATTTCAAAATATTATGTACTTATGGGTGGTGCAGATGCTATATGTTTTACAGCTGGATTAGGTGAAAATTCTATTGCAACAAGAAAAAATATAATAGAAAGACTTGCTGTATTAGGTATTAAATTAGACGAAAAAGCAAATAACATAAGAGGGGAAGAAAAATTAATAAGTTCAAAGGATTCAACAGTACCTTGTTATGTAATTCCTACTAATGAAGAAGTTATGATTGCAAGAGATACTTATGAGCTTGTAAATAAAAAGTAATGTATAAGGAAATATATAAGTTAATAAAAAAATATAATTCTATTGCAATTGCAAGACATATAGGAGCAGATATAGATGCTTTAGGTAGTCAACTTGGATTAAAGGAAATAATAAAAGAAACATTTCCTGATAAGAAGGTATATGCAATTGGAAGTTATTCATCAAAGTTTAAATTTGTTGGGCAATTAGATAGAGAAGAAAATATAGATTATGATAATACATTATTGATAGTAACTGATACTCCTAAACTATCTAGAATAGATGTAGAAGATTTATCATTATTTAAGAATAAAATAAAAATAGATCATCATCCGGCTGAAGAAAAATTTGGTATTGTAGAATTAATAGATGATAAGAAATCTAGTGCTTCTGAAATGATTGTAGATTTATGTATGAATACTAAATTAAAATTAAATAAAAGTGCAGCCGAAAAGTTATATATGGGTATAGTGGCTGATACTAATAGATTTTTATATCCGGCTACAAGTCCAGAAACTCTTATAACAGCATCTAAATTAATAAAAGATTATAATATAAATATAACTGAATTATATGAAATGATGTATTTAAGAAGTTTAGATGAAATAAGATTTATGGCATATTTCTTTGAAAATTTACAAGTAACTGAAAATGGTGTTGGATATATTAAATTTACTGATGAAATACAAAAGAAGTATGGTATGGATGCTGCTACAGCAGGTAATATGATTGGAGAACTATCATATATAAATGAACTAATGGTATGGGTTACATTCTCAGAAGATGTAAAACAAAATATAGTAAGAGTATCTCTTAGAAGTAGAGGACCTGCTATAAATACAATTGCTATGCAATATAATGGTGGTGGACACAAACTTGCTAGTGGTATAAGACTTCCTAACTTTGATTTATCAAATGAAATAATAGAAAAATTAGATGATTTATGTAAAGAGTATAATAAGTAATTATACTCTTTTTTGTAATTTGCTTTTTTTTGTTATAAATGATAAAATATGTCTTAGGTGATATTATGAAAGTTACAAGTTCTGAATTAGTTATATCGGCAGTTAGGGAAAGTCAATACCCTATAGATAAATTACCAGAGTTTTTAATAGTAGGCAGAAGTAATGTAGGTAAAAGTAGTTTTGTAAATACTTTAATTAATAGAAAGAACTATGCTAGAACTTCAAGTAAACCAGGTAAAACTCAAACATTAAATTTTTATAAAATAAATGATGATTTTTATTTTGTAGATGTTCCTGGATATGGATATGCAATTACAGATAAAAAAACCCAACTAAAATTTGGGAAGATGATTGAAGAATATGTTGCAAACAGAAAAGAATTAAAAGAAGTTTTTATGTTAGTAGATTTTAGACATAAACCTACTGAAGATGATATTTTAATGTATAAGTATTTAAAATATTATAAATTAAGAGTTACAATAGTTGCTACTAAAATAGATAAGATATCATTTGGTCAAAGAGAAAAATATAAAAATGTTATATTAAAAACATTGGAATTAGATCCAAAAGATAAATTAGTATTATTTTCATCAGTAACTAAAGATGGTAAAAAGGAAATATATAGTACTGTTGAACAATATTTAGATTTTATTGAAGATTAAAAAAAAGACTTTTAAGTCTTTTTTTATGCAAATAAATTAGCTGCAGTTGTACCTAATACCCAACCAACCACACCTGCTATTAAAACGGTAACAACAAGAAGCAAAATGAATGCACCGTTAGTTATTTCATTACTAGAAGATTTTTTTACAACTTTTTTATTAGATTTAGTACTTGCCATTTTTAACTCCTCCTATCATTAATAATTATATTATTTATAATTAAATATGTCAATCACAATGAGTAATAAATAACATATTATATAGTATGAAAGTAGAATATATAACCGATGATAAATATATTATTTATGTAAATAAACAATATTATAATTTTGATAAAAATGATATTAAAACTTTTATAATGAATATATTAAAAATAATAAAAAAGAAACATAATATAGATATATATTCTTTATTTAAGATAAATTGTTATAAATATGATTTATATGGAATTATATTTGTTATTAATAGAAAGAATGATACTTTTTATAAATATGCAAAGAAGACAGATGTAGATATAAAGATTATAGATGATATATTTTTATTTGAAATAGATGATTATTTTTTAAATAATAAAGTAGATGGTAAGTTATATATCTATAATAATAAATATTATATTGAATTAAATGCATATGATTTAAATATAGTAGAACATATAAATAAAATAATATTTGGTGATGAAGTAATAAGAATTAAAAGTATGTAATTTGATTATTATTATTTTTTTTGTTATAATGTCAAGCGAGGTGATGTCTATGAAAATTCCTACAGTTGCATTAGTTGGTAAACCTAATGTTGGTAAAAGTACTTTATTTAATAGACTTGCAGGTAAAAGAATATCAATTATAGAAGATACACCAGGTGTAACAATAGATAGAATCTATAGTATGGTTACATATATGGATCATAAGTTTCATTTAATAGATACTGGTGGTATAGATATAGGTAATGAAGATTTTAATAAAGAAATTAGAGTACAAGCTACTTTAGCTATAGATGAAGCAGATGTAATAGTATTTATAGTTGATGGTACAGATGATTTGGGACCTAATGATTATTTAATAAAAGATATGTTAAAAAAGAGTAATAAAAAAGTTATAGTAGCAATTAATAAAATTGATTCTAAAGTAGCAAAAGATAATATATATAATTTTTATGAACTTGGATTTGATGAATATATACCAATAAGTGCAGAACATAATAATGGTATATATGATTTATTAGATAAAATAGTAGAAGATTTTAAAGATATCAAAGATATAGAATATGATGAAGATGTAATTAAATTTTCTATTATAGGAAGACCTAATGTAGGTAAAAGTAGTTTAGTAAATGCATTATTAAATGAAGAA
>JAEEGL013697313.1_pt1 | contig 13633 bp, 8 predicted proteins | sample 9134231 | NCBI WGS metagenome assembly JAEEGL01 (sample SAMN16246548, study PRJNA631951) | gut metagenome | biome: gut microbiome; feature: rumen; material: fiber-attached | host: Bos | place: Iran: Karaj | collected 2018-10
AAAGGGTGCAAAGAGTACAGCCCGGGGTGAGCGCAGCGTAACCCCGGGGATAGAAAGTTGGGTGTGGGAAGTGGGAAGTGGGGAATTCGTAATGCGTAATGCGTAATGCGTAATGCCGTTGGGAGTTGGGAGTGGGGAGTGGGAAGTGGGAAGTGGGAAGTTAAGCAATCACAAAGGTTCTTGCCAATACATCAGATAATTCCAATCACTTCTATAAGCTATAAGCTATAAGCTATAAGCTATCCAACAGAACCCAGAATCGCGAGGTTGCACTTTCGTGCAGATCGATGGGTGGTATGCCGCAGGCTGTTCTTGCCTATCTGGAGAACAAGGACTAGGCACTCCCTATATCCTCTATACGAAGGACATCATGCTCAAAGACGGTATCTGGCATCTGCCGCTCTATATGGCGATGTTTTTGTGAACGGCGGCAAGATGGGCCCCTCCGCTATGGGCGGGGGGGGGGATATTACTTCTATTAAATAACAAGTGGTCAATTTATACATTTATGGGGGCGTAATACCTAAACCCGATTTATATGTATCAACAGAGCATCCACTGTTACTAGGACACAATACTTTACAATTATCAATTTGATGGTCTGTATGGAAAAACACTTGAAGATCAGTCTCACTGGTACTCCATTTTCCATTTTCACAAACATAACCTTTATTTTTATCACTTGGATGACATTTCAAATAATCATTAATACATTCCTCACCACAATTATCGCCAATCTTATTGCATGATTTATCTACACAGGAAACCACTTTTTCTAAACCATCACTACATATAGTTTTAATACCAATTTTAGTTTTAATATCATTATTACAAGAAATTACCTTACCATTTTCTTTATCACAACTATCTGCACATTTTTGATCATTCAAACATTTTCCAGATGAGCAAGGTTCGTGAACAATATATTTACCAGCAGCACATTGATATAATTTACCAAGACTACAAATAATAGTAGGATCACCTTCACTACATTTTATACTAGTTTCTCCAGAAGAAGTCTCTAAATCTTTGCAATACGAATTTTCATTCGGATTGTCCTGAGAAATACACTCACCGCTTGGACAAACCATATATTCCCATTTACCGCCAACACAAGTTCTGATTGTACTGGATATAACCTCACCTTCAACAGTAACGCATTCCGATTTTCCATCTGCGCATGCTTCGCATGCTTTTAATGTGCTGTCACATTTGTTGCTATCACAAGTTCCAGCGACATCTTTAACCCATACACCATTATAACATGTCTCTGTATAAGCTTTAATACTATCTTCGGCACCAGGGACACAATGTTTGTCATTGTTAATACAGTCACCGCATTCTGTTGTACTTTTGCAAGATGCATTGCCAGAACAAGCGACAGCGTCTCCCCACGTTCCAGCATTGCAGGTATATTTACTACCCATAATACATTTAGTTACTTTATCTTCGCAAGTTCCACATAGCTTACCATTCGCAGCACATATGTTTACATCACATTCCTGTACCAAATAATTGCTCTCATTATTAATCTCATTATCCTTTACGATATCAACCTCCGCAGGCCATTTTCCATTAACACATTTAACGAGGATTGCTTTTGTTGTTTTACTTTCATCAGCACCCGTTTCATACAAATCGCATTTAATATCCTCATTATTACATTCGCCGCAGTCAGCATTATCTGAATTGCACGATGCATTATTGGAACAAGTGGCAGAATTTGTCCAATTGCCATGAACACAGATTGAACGTATGCCATTTTCGCATTTTGTGGAGCCATTCACACATTCACCGCACGCTGTTGCCACAGCATTACAAGAGTAATCATTTTCGCAAGTCTTTTCTGCTCCCCATTGACCATTTTCACATGTCGACAGTTTACCATCATTGCATTTCGTATCACCATCATGACATTCACCGCACTTTTCTGAAATGTACTCTCCTTGAACAACTTCATCGTTATCATCCAATTTTGGATGCTTTTCACATGAAACATTATTTGTACACACTGAATTTAGCCATGTATTCTCTTTACATTCATAATAAATCCCAACTCCAGTCTTTTCATTATCTATACATTCAGCTGACGTTCCATGACATATACCGCATTGTTTACCTGTTGCATCACATAAAATAGTCTCACAATCCTCCAGGTGATTCCAAGCTCCTTTTTCGCAAACATCAATACTGGCTTTTCCATCGTTAGACGTGCCGGCAATACAACGCTTATCACCTTCATGACACACACCACATGTTGTCTCTGTGGCACATAATGCATTGTTTGGACATGCAGAGCTCAACCAGGAACCATTTATGCAAATCGACAATTCACCCTTGTCACATTTTGTTTCGCCATTCACACATTCACCACACGCTGTTGCCACAGCATTACAAGAGTAATCATTTTCGCAAGTCTTTTCTGCTCCCCATTGACCATTTTCACATGTCGACAGTTTACCATCTTCGCATTTCATATCACCATCATGACATTCACCACACTCTGTATCTGATTTACATGAGGCACCACCACCGCAAATAGTATTTAACCAGTTATTCTCTCTGCACTCATAATAAACACCAATTCCAGTATTTGCATCATCCACACATGACGTTGTCACTCCATGACATATACCACATTGTTTTCCGGTTGTATCACATGAGACAGTGCTGCAGTCAGATTCTTTTTCCCATTCACCAATTTTGCATATTTGAATTTCTGCATTCTTACCATCAGAACCAACAACACAACGTTGTTCTCCATTTATGCAATTTCCACAATCATTATCTTTGTTACAAGACACATTGTTCACACATGCCTTATCCTGTCTCCATTTTCCATCATCACAATAATAAATACCATTAACATTATCTATTAAATCACACTTTTTATCACCATTAACGCATTCACCACATACATTTCCTGAACAACTAACGGTTTTGGTACAACCTTCATCCACACATTTACATGTACCATTCAAATCTTCGCTTTTATACTCATTCATCTGCTCTGTTGTTAACGTAAATGGCCTGTATTTATAATTACTATCATCAACACTACTACTATTCCCATCAATTGGCTGACATATCTGTATTGACATAACATTTAGTGTCTCGGGTGTTCCGCCTTCTTTACAACTAATAAACCCGACATTATTATGTGAACAAACGATTGAGCTATCGGCACAATACTCACCATTATTAATACAAACGACACCAGGTGCACATGAAGATGCATTATTACCTTTTCCGCACTTACAAACACGGTTGTTATCCTGATCAATCGTCCCCCCGCTGTTTACACACAATTGTTCAAACGTTCGATGCTCCACCTTAATATCATCATTGCATCCCCAGGATGCTGCGACCGCCACGAGTGCCAGGCCAAAAACGAGTTGCTTTTTCATATATATCGACTCCGTTGGTTCGTAATTCTTGTATTATCTTGTCATAAAAGCCATAGGGCACTTAAAACGTCAGTCCGATCGAAGCCGACGATGGCGTCAGCCCCAGCGATACCGTCATGTCAGTATTGGGAACATCGAAATGCGTGTATTGATAGCCCGCAATTCCCGCGACGATGGCACCGGTAATCGTAAGACCGGCTCCCACTCCCAACAGCGTCCAGCCGATGTAATACGGCGGATTGATTTTATAATCGGCACCGTCTTCCTTGTGATTCTTGACGACAGCAACCATCGCAATACCACCGCTGGTGATGAGCAAACCTGCTATACCAAGTCCCGCGCCCGTCCACGTCATCGCATAATAGTCATCGCGTGCTTTGTTCATCCGCTCGCTCACGAGGTTCGATGCTTCATTGCCCGAAATGATCACGCTCTTTTCGAGTTCGTTGATGCGGTTTTGTCTATCTTCGATCTGAGCCTGCAGCTGAATTTTCTCGTTTGTCAGCGCAGCAACTGCCTCCGGCGTTCTGTCCGGATTCTCTGCTTCATAAAGCGTATACCAGATTTTGCGCATCATCACGGTATCGGCGTCAAATTCTGAAGTTGCCTTTGCTGCTTCCTGCAGGTACCGAAGAGCACGTGCTGTGTCGCCCTTTTTCTGCAGCGAAACACCGGTATAATAGTTGAGTTCCGGCGTCCTGCCGCAAATTCCAAACAGCGGACCAGCTTCCTGGATGGCGGCATCATAATCGCCCTTCTCTGTCAGTTCCTGGAGTTTTTGAATACCGGTTTGCCAGGTCGCATTCTCGACGAGGTGAAGGCAGGGATCGTCGGAAGCCTGAGCCAGTGCAAACGATGGAATACATACGCTCAGAAAAAGCGAGCAAAGGATAGAGAGATAAGTTCGTTGTGTCATAATATTCCTTCAGATTTATATGAATTGCCAATCGCGGAATGATTATATTCTCACGAGCGCTCAAGGGAGGCCTTATAGCACTTGAGCCTATTGGGGTTCAATAGCTGCTCTCGGTTTTTAGGCGCATGAATAATCAAAAATATAATCGGAAATCATTTCAAAATTTATGCGAACACCCGCACTGGCGTGCCGCAGGACGTCTCTCCCAAATCCTGGCTTTTGACCGCTAAAAGACTTCCAGAAATCTGGCAATGATGGTTCTGACCCCGGATTTTCTGAACAGGACAGATGCCTTGAAATCATTGCCGGATTTTTCGACTTTTACGACGACCCCGCGTCCGTGAACCGAATGCTGCACATGTGTTCCAATCGTGATTGGACGGCCATTTTTGGATGTCGCCGCTATATTGCTTTCGGACTGTACTGCCGCACAGAACTCTTCTTCCTCACGACAGTCTGCATGAATATCGATGGCTTCTTCCTCGTAACAGGGATCCGCTTCAAACTCATCCTGCGACCGCATCTTCTTCGACTTGAACGGACGCGCAACGGCTTCGCCAACCTCTTCAAAAAATCCGCTCGCCGGTTTCGTTTTGGGTGCTGGTTTGGATGAAGACCAGGCAAGCTTGGGAGTGAAGGACGGCGAATACCCCTGATCCGGCGGCGCAATATGCGTAATTTCGACGTATTGTTCGTCAGACGGTCGCTGCATTTCGTCGATAAACTGGCTCGGAGCCTGAGTGGTCATGCGTCCGTATTCGTGCTGCATCTGAGCATACGAAAGCGTCAGAACATGCCGTGCCCGTGTCATCGCCACGTACATGAGCCGCCGCTCTTCTTCTACATCCCTGCATCCACCGCGTTCGAGCGGCAAAATACCGTCGGCAACGCCGACAATATAGACGGCGTCGAACTCGAGCCCCTTCGAGCTGTGTATCGTCATCAGATTGACCGCATGCAGCGCATCATCGGCTTCCGGACGGATCAGCGTCATATCTTCCAAAAATCCACGCAGATCATTCGGACTCTGCTTCTGATGTGCATCGAGCTCCTGCAGCAGACTTTGAATGCGATCTTCGGCCTCGGTATATTCCTGATTCTTTTTGGCCGTGATTTTGCGCAGATGATCCATAAAATGCGTCTCATCAATGACGGCAATCAACGTTTCTCGCGGCGGACAATTCTGCCAGTTTTCGACGCGCTCAAAAAGCGCAAGCAACGCCTGGGCTCCGGCTGTCAAAGCCTTGCCCGCCCGGGGAATCTTGCACTTTTCGCTCGCAATATCCTGCAGCGTACTGACCAGACACTCCGTCGGGCTCAGCCCGAATTCCGCCTTCTTTTCAATGAGTTCGATGAGCTTGTCACACGTTTTTTCGCCGATCCCCCGGGCCGGTTTGTTGATGATTCGCCGAAATGCAATCATATCGGCCGGATTGACCAGAATCCGCAGATAAGCCATCAAATCCAGTATTTCTTCGCGCTCATAAAACCCCGTCGCGCCAATGATCTGATAGGGAATCGCATGATGCGTGCATTCGCGCTCAAAACTGACGGACTGATTGTTCTTGCGATACAATATGGCAATATTCTGCCATGGAATGTCCTGCGTCCGGTGCCTCTGAATGATCTGCTGAATGATGTCACTGGCTTCATCCCAGTCAGATTCGTATGCCCGAACATGAACAGGTTCTCCGCCTTCCTGCTCGGTCCACAAGCGCTTTTCGGTTCGCTTTTCATTAAAGGCAATGAGATTTCCCGCACACGACAGAATGGGCTTCGTCGAACGGTAATTCTGTTCGAGCTTAAAGACTTCACTGGGACCAAAACGCTGCGAAAACTCAAGGATGGCAGTCGGATCCGCGCCGCGCCACGTATAGATGGACTGATCATCGTCACCGACGACGGTCAGCTGCGTCCCCGGACCACACAGCAACCCCAGAAGATTGAGCTGAACAGAATTGGTATCCTGGAATTCATCGACCAGAATATGGCGGTAACGCGCCTGAATGCGATCGCGCACATTTGCGAAATTACTGAGTATCTCGAGCGGCTTGAGCAGCAGTCCGGCAAAATCGACGGCATTATTGGCCAGAAGCTGTTTCTCATACTGCTCATACACATTGACAATATTCTGCATTTCGCGCGTTCTGGCTTCGGATCTGGCTGCATCAATGTTCGTGCCGGCTTCCTTCCAGTTCATGATCGTATACATCGTTTCGGCAACGATCTGATTGGATTTCTTGTTATCCGACTCCGTCAGCTCACTGGCCGGCGCGCCAATCAGAGCGAGCTGCGTCATGATCTTCTTGACGAGCGACTTCTGGTTGGCTTCGTCATAGATGGAAAATGACGACTCAAGACCGGCATAGGCCGCATATTGTCTTAAAAAGCGCGCTCCAAAGGCATGGAATGTCGACAGCTGCGGCGGCGCATTATCGCCGCACTGAATGAGTGCCAGCGCGCGCTCCTTCATTTCACGGGCTGCTTTATTCGTAAAGGTGATGGCCAGAATGGATGCCGGTGCCACGCCCTGCGAGATGAGCCAAGCAATTCTGTGCGTCAGTACGCGCGTTTTTCCGCTTCCTGCCCCGGCGAGTATCAGACAGTGCTTTGGACCGCAATAGGTGACGGCATCTCTTTGGGGCGGATTAAGTGAATTCAGCGGAAATACCATAGCGTGCTGCGACAAAAAAAGCCGCATTCAGCGGCTAAGTTCCAGTGCCGGGAGCGGGAATCGAACCCGCACGTCCTCAGGGGACAGAAGATTTTAAGTCTCCTGCGTCTACCATTTCGCCACCCCGGCTATTTGAGCGATATTCTCGCCCAAATGCAGTGCGTTTCTATGCCTCTCTATTGGGAATGTCAATGATTTTGAATTTTGTTCTGCGCTTGCTAGTGCCTGACGGCACTACGCTCGCTGGCCGTCGCTATTTCATACGCGCCGGCGCATTTTGAGGATTCCGGCAAGACTCAGTATGAGCAGGAACAGCGGGAACATGGGGGTGCGAGCCGGTTTTTTGGTCTGGCTGCATGCACAGGAATCACCTCCCGAAAACCCTACGGTCGGTGCATTGTCACCATCGCTGCATCTGCCATCCTTACAGACGACATCCTCATCACAGACGCCGCATTCCCCGCCGCAGCCATCATCACCGCAGTTCTTACCTTCACAGTCAGGCGTGCAGGCCGCCTTGCACGCGCCATCCTCGCAGGCTTCATTCTTTTTGCACGAACCGCATTCTCCGCCACAGCCATCGTCGCCGCACGTTTTATCCTCACACTGAGGCACACAGTCGCACTGATGAGTCTCCTCATTGCAGACCTCTTTGTCGCCGCATGAACCGCAATCATTGCCGCACTTATCGATGCCGCATTTCCACTCATCACACTGAGATGCGCAGACGCATTCACCTCTGTCACACACGAGATCGCCTTCACAAGCACCACATTCACCGCCGCAGCCATCGTCGCCGCATACTTTGCCTTCGCAGTCCGGAACGCAGACGCATTGATTATCCATGCACTGTTCCTGCGGTCCCGAACATTCGCCGCACTGACCGCCGCAGCCATCATCGCCGCATGCTTTGCCCTCGCAGGCAGGCTGACAAACGCACTGATTCTCCACGCAAATGTCCTGCGGTCCCGGACACTCGCCACACTGACCGCCGCAGCCATCATCGCCGCATGCTTTGCCCTCGCAGGCAGGTTTACAGACACATTGGTTGTTTTCACATGCATCCTGTGGTCCCGGACATTCACCGCACGATCCACCGCAGCCATCATTACCGCATGCTTTGCCGTCGCATGCTGGTTTACAGACGCATTTGCTGCCTTCACAAACATTCTGCCCGCTGCACTTCCCACATTCACCGCCGCAGCCATCATTACCGCAATCTTTCCCCGAACAATTTGGAACGCAACATGAATACTTGGGAAGACCTTTGTAGCTCCCCTGTGATATCCAGAACGAAGTCGTTCCGCCACCACACGCTGTACTTGTCGCAGCAAATGGATCATCTACATTACCATTCGCCGTGTAAACACCGAAATGGAGATGCGGCCCTGTGCTGCAGCCGGAACTCCCAACGCGGCCAAGCATCTGACCGCATTTAACTTGCTGATTGACCGATACTGCAACAGATCCCGTCGCCATATGGCAGTAAAGTGTACTCTTACCATCGGCATGTTTAAGCCTGACATAATTGCCACATGATGTACTGGTACCGCAGTAGGCCATATAGGTACTACTGTTACTGTCGTCTCTCATGCCATCATTGATCGAAGTAACAACGCCATCGGCTGCGGCAACAATGGGCCGGGTCTTATCACCACCAGTCGCAAAATCCGTTCCCGTATGCCCATCATAAGTGTGATCCTGACATGTCCAGTCTGCTACAGCATTGGCATAGGAATTCAGATCATAATAGGCCGACACTGCACATCCTTTTTCACATTCAATCAGCGGAAAACTATAGTTCTGAGCAAGAGCCTCCCCGGAAGTCAGGCAAACTACAGAAGAAACCGATAATGCAGCTAATAATAATGAATAATTTTTCATGCCGGAAATCTCCTATTGTTTTTTGCCATCGACAAAATTAAGGCGAATTCTGCCATTGCCAGTTTCATATTCGATCGTCTGTTCATCAATAAACTCAAGACTCTCCAGCATCTGCGGAATTGGAATAAATGCATCCGAAAGAACATCCGGCCCCGGTCTGAGCCCACGATTGGTAATTTGTACCGCAACAGAAGGATTGTTCAGATCAACGCGATACCAAGAGGATACACCGGTAAAAGCCGCAACAAAGAGAAGCCAGCGGCCGTCGGGTGAATAAACCGGCCAGAAAATCCGGCCTACACCATCTGCAAGTTTTAATTTGTTAAGACCTGAGAAATCTATTGAGAAAATCTCGGATGAATCCTCGTTAAAATTATAGGAGACAGTGGTAATACGCTTTTCATCGGGAGAAACAGCGAAATCACTTTCCACACCGGATATTATGGTTTCAGCCTCGCCATTCCAGCGCAAAAGACTACCGCGTGCACTATATAGAATATCTCCATTGGAAAGAAATTTGGCCGAAACGACATTTTTATCAACAAGAACTGCCTTGGATGATGCATCCACCTGATAAAGCAATCCACTCAGATAATCCGGGCTGGAATCTGCCGGGATTGGGTCAGAAACATTGATAAGCAGTGAACCATTTTGCTTATCCAATGTATTGACGCTCTTTCCCGGAAACATGGTGTTGGGATCAAATTGAGCTGCTTCCGAATTCGTCCATATTCCTGCTGCAAAAATTCCCGCAAACAGCAATATTCCACACGCACAAGAAATGAAGATTTTTTTCATAACACCTCCCTCGCAACGTTAACACTCACCCCAAAACTGCATGAACAATAGACAAACCACAAAAAAGTACAAGCATTTACTGCCGAAATCGCTCGCAAAACTAGCCCAACATGAACCCAGTAAAAAAAATCGTACATCAAACTGAAACAAATGCCGCATCGATGGCATCATGTGTACGAAGGAATGCTCCTTCCAACAGACGTGGGGTATCAAATGTATCCATCCGGCTTCATCTGACAGAGAATCATCCCTGCCTTACATAATGTACGAACAACCGAGGGGAGGTTTACAGCACTATTGTATTCGGACGCGAGACATAATGCTGTTGTTCCGTACACGCCAAGCACATCGGATGCTCATTTTTACGACACGCATTGTCGGAAAGGGAGCAGTGTGCAAATTCGCTGTTAATCTGGGTTAGGACGGCGAGTCGGCGGGTGGGAATAGGGAGCAAGGTAACCCTTGGTTACCGGGTATATTATAACTACATTATACTACATGTATGCAAAATCACCACACAACCCCCTAAACCGGTTCAATCAATAAGTCCAGGGAAGGTCCGGTAAGTCCCAGAGAAGATCCGGACATTTCCCTGTTTTAAGACAAAAGCTGCTTATTTACCACATCCGCAGGCTTTGCCGTCTTTTGCGCAGTCACAGGCTTTGCCGTCTTTTGCGCAGTCACAGGCTTTGCCGTCTTTTGCGCAGTCACAGGCCTTGCCGTCTTTTGCGCAGTCACAGGCTTTGCCGTCTTTTGCGCAGTCACAGGCTGCAGCACCATCGGCATGATGGCAATGATGCTCCGCTGCTGCAGCTGGCGCATTGTTATCGGCGGCATGTTCATGACACGGGCAAGCAAAGGCATTGCCGCCAGCAAAGCAGATTCCAGCAAAAGCGGCAAAAACAAAGAATTTTCTCATTACTATCTTCCTTCTGTTTGGTGTTCAAAATGACAAATACTCATTAAACTGCCATACCCGAGCATGGGTAAGCAGCAACTTTATGGATGATAGCAAAAATGGATGCAATAAAAAAAAGCATGCATCATTTTTTGTGCGAAAATGTATTTTCATATGCAATTCAACAAAATATATGGCGTGGCGTATTTGCCGCAGGCAAAAAGCCACGCCGGCGAGCCGTATGCAATAGGCGAGCACTCCACAAAAACGCTGAATTGAATTCAAAAGCGTTGAACAGAAGAGCTATTTGCTTTAAAACGAGGATGTGATGAATGCAGATGTGATGAATGCATAGGCAGTATCCGGAGATCAATAGTGAGTTATGGAGAACAGAAAATGGATAATCAATGTATGACAATATCAATAATGAGTTATAAAGTGTCAGCGTTACGAATGATTATGACCTTCATACTATCTGCATTTTTGTATTCACCATTGGCAATGGCCCAGGATGCAAATGAAGATTCAGATCCGGAACAAACAGATGAATATTATCGCGGCAGCATCAGAGCGATCTGTAAAAATGCCGCGTCAAAGACTGAATCCCTTGTGAATGCAAAAGATTATTGCATGATATATCCTAAGAATTGTATCGAAAACCGTGCCGTATGTCTGAACGGCATGCCAATCAATGCATTGCGTTCAAACTCCAGGGAGAAAATATATAAAAAGAATGTATCATCATATATAAAAAATCAGAAGACAGTATGCCATGATTTTCCGTGGACATGTCCCATGGCCAAAGAGCTTTCAGAGGCCATAGAAGTCAGGGGCGATCTGTTCAGTTTTCCGGAAATTAGGAATCAACTGCCGAAAAATGCCGATATCTGCATGAACGACAACGACTGCAAACAAAATGAAATATGTGCGCTCAATAATCCGGCCACTACAGCATATATACAAATATGTAAGAATCCGGATAATGTCAAATGTACCAACAATACGCATTGCCCGAACGAATCATTCTGTCATCACGGACAATGTATCGAATGTCTTGAGAATGACAAGGTATGTGCCGATGGCGAATGTTTTCCAAGAGTAATCAAACCGGGAATGAAATGCAGCAAAGGCAAGTGGATTCCGGATGGCAAACGCGCCAAATTGCCTTGCAGCGGAAGTCCGCCCTGCCCGGCTGGCTTCGGTATGGCCAACATACGTCTGATTGACGGCAGCGAGAAATGTGAGTGCTGGTTTAGTGGTAATAACTGGGAGAAACAGACATTTGAGGACGAAAAGACATGCAAATCGAATATGGATTGCTCATTGAATGAGGTATGCAACAGTTTTTACGGAAAATGCCTCGATAACACAGACCCGGACTACACGAAGAATTATTATTTAGATGATATTCGGCAGCTTCCCTATGAATCAGAAAAGACAATTTCAGAAGAGAGAAAGCGTATTATCAAAGAGCTGGAAGAAGAGCGCATCAGAAGTAAAAAGCAAATCATGGATGACCTCATGAATGAGCCCATGGCTTCCGAAACCGTCGACTATTGTCTGGGGATGGTTTACCTTAAGGCGGGACTGCATCATATCAGCAAAGCATTCAAATACCTGAAAGCTGCCGCAGATAAGGGGCACAAAGAAGCTCAGCTCGTCGTTGGATTAATGTATATATATGGTCAGGGGACATCTCGGAATGAGAACAAGGGATTCTGGTATCTCAATCGCGTATTTAAGCCGGAACAATCCGTACCGACATCGGCAATTGCCTATTCCGGGGCATTGATGGAGCTCATCAAATGCTATTATTACGGTATTGGAACGCCAAAAGATGAGGCAAAGGCTCAGGAACTGACGACAATTTTCAACGACAAAGCCCCCGATACGTTCGCGGTTATGCGTTATTATGAGTCGATGAGTATCGACAGATTCAGTGAATATACAACACTCGAAGAAATGCGCCAGAATCAGGGAACAGATTCGCCCGAATGAGAGTCTTATCCATTTATAGATTCAGGCTTGCATGAGCAGGCTGCATACGGGACATTGATTGGAATCATGGCCCGTTGCTTTGCAATAGGTCCGGCCAAAATAGATCAGCTGCAGATGTCTTTTTTCCCACTCGGATTCGGGAAACAGCGCACACAAATCGCGTTCGACGCCTTCGGGCGTCGAAGCTTTGGACCAGCCCCAGCGTTTCGCGAGCCGCATGATATGGGTATCGACAGCAAAGGCGGGAATTTTAAAGACATGCGAAAGTATGACATTGGCCGTTTTGCGGCCTACGCCGGGAAGGGATTCGAGTTCCTTGCGTTCGCATGGAACCTGTCCGTGATATTGGGTATCCAGTATTTGGGACAATTCAAATATGGACTGTGATTTGCGCGTATACAACCCGCATGGTTTGATGATTTCTTCGATTTTTTCTCTTCCGAGGGCTGCAATTTCGGCAGGTGTCGTGCCATATTTCCAGAGTTCCGGCGTAACCTCGTTGACGCGTTTGTCAGTACATTGGGCAGACAGGACGACGGCAACGAGCAGCGTATAGGCGTTTACGAAATGAAGCGGGATTTGCGGATCGGGAAAACAGCGATCCAGTATTTCACATATTTCTTCGAAATGTGCTGTTTTTTTCGACTTCATGAGAATCCCTGGCCTGCAGAAGGTACAAAAAAAGCAGCTGTCAGACAGCTGCTTTTGAATGGGCCTGGTTAGACTCGAACTAACGACCTCACGCTTATCAGGCGTGCGCTCTAACCTGCTGAGCTACAAGCCCATGAATAGAAAACCAGAGAGAGAATTGCAGTAGTGCGTATGACCACGGATGTTTTGTGATATTTTGGCGCATTCCGTCGTCAACTGCCTCGAGCCTTTCGGTTACGACCTTAGGTCGCGCCCTCAAGTCTCTGCGTTGTTTCCTAGGACTGCATCCAAAATCTCCCAAAACCTTATCTATCCGTTAAAGGAGGTGATCCATCCCCACGTTCCCGTAGGGATACCTTGTTACGACTTCACCCCAGTCGCTGTCCGATCCGTGGGCGGTTGCCTCC
>JAEEGL014754029.1_pt1 | contig 13633 bp, 22 predicted proteins | sample 9134231 | NCBI WGS metagenome assembly JAEEGL01 (sample SAMN16246548, study PRJNA631951) | gut metagenome | biome: gut microbiome; feature: rumen; material: fiber-attached | host: Bos | place: Iran: Karaj | collected 2018-10
TAAACAGCATCCTCAATATCAACCGCACTATCCTTAATCCTGCGTGAATCAGAAACCTCCTCCTTTAAGCTGCGCTTAGCCTCCTTAAAGGCAGCGTCCACCATATCTGCGGTAAGCAGCAGGTAGAACCCCTCCTTGACGGTTTGAATATCCTTGTCCTTAAAGTCGCTTGTCAGCATAGCCAAAAAAGCGTCCACAACCTCCTCGTACTTCACCGAGTAGCTCTTGTCCTCGTAGTTGCCATCTGCTATCTTTTCCATAATATTTAGATTTTTAAAGTTTTTGTTACAATATTGTATTTCCAACAATCAATAATCGTCCTCAAACACACTCTCGTCGTACCCCGTAGGCTCGTCACCGTTGTCAAGCTGCTCTTGCAGCATATCCATTACCGATAAGTCGTAATACACAGGGTTGCCTCTATCGTCACGTGAGGTCGCCTTCAAAAAGCATGTTTCGTAGCCCGCAGACCTCCAATTATCCTCATACTGCGCTATATCCTGACCGTAACCCTCAAGTATCTCGGCAGGACTCGCACCCTGCGACATAAAGTCAACAATAAGCACGTAACTGCCATCATAATACTTGTCATACGTATCGTAAGCCTTATACATAAGACTATGCATAAACTCATCGTTGTTTCGCTTGTACTCGTGCTCGTAAGTCCTATCCAAGGATCGTATTTTGTCTTCTATCCTTTCCTTAAGGTTATCTGCTAAACGCCCGTTCATACTTTTAAAATTTTAAATTAAAATGTTACCATAATATATACTTAGATCTGCGCCAACCCCATCTCCTCAAGCGTTAGGTTGCCTCCCTGCCGCTCGGGTGCGTTGCCGCCAAGAATGTCGCTCACCTCAAAGTCGTCAAGCAAGCGGTTAACCCTCATCGCCCCCGTGATAACCCAAGGCACAGTGTCGGGGCGCGGATTGGTTCTGTAACGATAGAACCCGTTCTCGGGCAGATGCTTCAGCCCCGCAAGCGAGTGCACAAAGGAGTTGCCGCGATAAAACGTGCCGTCGGGGTTCGTCCTCATGTACCCCATCTCATCCGCCTCGTCCTGATAGTTTACGTCCGCAACGTAGTCGCACTCCGCCCACACAAAATCGTAAGGGAAGTACGGCGCGTTGTCGTTTACAATCTGCACATACTTGCCGCTATCCTTTAAGTAAAAATACTTACCCAAGTTCTCGTTTTTTGCGAGGCTCATTAATGTCAGCTCGTCGCGTGTCGTCTTTACGTCGCCTGTAAGCGGCTGTTCCACCTCTACCCAACTAATCTTACGGTCGAACTGCTTTGCGCGCGGCAGATCGCCTAAGTGCCAGCCAGGACGGTACGCCAAAGGCTGCGACTTGGACTGCGAGTTTACAACCTGCGGACGTCCCGTTTTCGACAACCCCGCAAACTCTCCCTCCTCCGCGTCAAGCCAAACTCCGACAGGCGTGTCCGTGCCGCCTGTGTTGCTTACCATCGGTGGGTACAGCTTGCCGTCCTTAAAACGGAACACCTTGTACGCAACCCCCGTCACGGACTTGCTAAAGTCCTTTGTTGACTTCTTCGCGTCGCGTATCATGCCACGACTTTGCATTAACATCTTTAAATTCATAACTCTCGTATTTTATATTACCATCCGATATTTCTCTGCTCTACTCCACCGAGCTTATTAAACGCGGTGTTCTGTGTGTAGTCCGTGTAGTTTTCAATGTAGTCCGCACGCACAATATTAATGCCGTTGCTGTCGCAGTACTCAATGCACTCGTCCTGCGTGTAAAAATCCAAATTCTTAACCGCTCTCTGCCCGTACATGCTACCCGACTTGAACAACGCCGCCTCCGCCTTGTCGTTAAACAAACTCAAGCGGTACTTGTGATAATACGGATAAGTGACAACCGCGTACCTCGGTGTCGCCTTCTTTGAGTTTCCGCCGTATATAGAAGACTCGGTTTTTAGAGCCTCGTTAAACCTTGCTCGGACGTCCCCGTTTCTGCCGCCGCCGTATATATAAAACTTTGTACCGTACTCCTTATCCAAGGCTATAGCCTCATCCAATGTAACCTCAACATCAACAAAGCCGTCGTACCCGTGCTCGTCGTCAAAGCCCGTACCCGTTACGGTTATTCCTTGAGCCCGCAAGTCCTCTGCCAAACGACTCAAAACGTACTGTCTGCCCTTACAGTCAAAACGATGCACGCGGGCAAGCACAACGTCGTCCCCGCTATCCTTGATCCTTCCGCTCATTAACCGCTTTAAATTCATATCACTCTACTTTAAATTAAGTATTATATTAATCCCTTCTTCAATAACATTTTCGCAGTTGTTGATGTCAAACACCAAGTCTTTCTTATACTTGTAAACCGAGATTCTTTCTACGTGCAGATTGTACGCACCATCTGTTTCCGAAAAAACCATCGAGCCGCAAAAATTATCATATTGGTCTAAAATCTCTATCTCTTTATTGCCTAAAACCGCCCTGAATTTATAAACCTCAGTGCCGCCGATAGTTTTACGCTTTCCTTTAACAATCTCGCTTACAAGCGGCAGAAAGTCTTTCTGCAGCTCGGTTTCGGGGTACGTCTTGACACCATTAAGCACCCACTTTAGATACTCAAGCACAAGCTTACGCTCGTCCGCATTCATTGCGCGGTGCTTGCCGTACCCGCTCTCCTCAAGCGAATCTATATACAGCGGATTAAAAGAGCATCTATCCGTGATGCCTGTCGCATACTGACGGTAGTCACCGTTTATACAAACGTTGCACTCATACCATGCACCGTCCTCCTTTAAATACCCCCAATACTCCTTTATATGTCCGTTCCCGCCAATAATCCTATTCATGCCGTCCACCAATTCAAAACTAAACTGGTTTTTTGATTGGTAGTGGTTTTCCGACACACCCAAGCCTCCCTCCAAGCCTCTCACCTTAATGGTGGTAAGCATCTCGCGCAATCTCCGAATATCAGTAGCAGTGTCAGCATCAATATTTACTCGCATAGCACCTTATTTTTTAGATTTCTTTTTTTTCTCATCCGCCTTCGCGTCCTGTACCTCCTTAATGAAGTCCCCCGCCGTCATGTCGAAGTGTCTTGCGGTCTTGTCCACAAGTATCTTCTGCAGCAGCTTAGCCCACTTCGCATCGTTACAGCTGCTCATGTTTTCAAGTATGCTCACAACCTGTATCATGCAAAACGCGGATGCCGCAAGATACGGCAGCTTTAAGTCCGCGTACACAAAGCAGTACTGATCAATCCCCTGCAGCAGCAGTATAATAGCCAAAATGCTAACCACCGTCCGCCCCAACGACTTCAGCCTCTGCGACGAAAGCTTGCCGTGCGATACTCCTTTGTATTTGGACGCAACCCGTCGGTTAAGCAGGTACGCGGTCACAACGTCAACCACAATGCTCGCAAAGACTACGTACATCACCTCCTCAAGAGGCTCAACGTACGCAAGCACCCCTCCTGCCACCGCAAATAAGGCGCGAACTATATGATCGTAGATGGCTGAACCGTGCATAATATCTCTACAAACAAAATTAATCATACGATATTGAAACTACAACATTGGGAACCTTCGTCTCTCTATATATCGCAGTAGCTATACTGCGGACTCTGTTACCCAAACTCTCCGAACCGCTGTTGTCCATATCGTCAAGCACACCGTCTCGATAGTAACAAGTTGCGCCATAACTGTCTCCGTACGGCTTAAAGTACCCGTACACACGAATCGTGTCCCTTTCGGTTACATCATACTCAAAGTCGCTCGCGTCTTGACCGCAGCTGTATAAAATATTTTTCAACTTGGACTTTAACGAGGTCATTTGACTCTTATCCAAGTAATTCCCCATTTTCTTATTAAACTCTTCCCGTATACCGTCAATGACGTCCTGCGTTATGTAATTTTTATAATACTTAATGAAATCGGGTTTGTACAACTCAAAGTCTTCGGAATTTATTCTTTTTTCTTTTCCCGTGCGTTTGTACGGCACAACATTCTTTTTAAAGTTTAAAAACCATCCTGTTCCACCCGCTTCTGTGCCAAGCTCAAAAAGTACACTAACGCGCCGTGGTTCATTCTGTTCAAAGCTAATCTTTAAGCCCAAGGATTTACCGTCCCCAAGCGGTACTTTATCAAAATAAGCCGCCACAAGCTTCCACCGTGGGTAGTCAGTATATTCCGCCGAAGAATAGTCGCCGCGCTGAACTTTCTTAAGCAAAATATTAAACTGCTTCTCAGCCTCGCTCTTGGCATCCTTAACCCTCATTAACCTCTTTAAGTTCATAACTCGTATATTTTATTATTTAGTAAGCAACTACAAAACCTCAATATCTTCTTTAGCCCAAAGGGAGTAAATCCCTCCATCATCAAAAATGACTGTCTTGTTAAGGTCACCACCGTCTTGAATCTTCGCCCCCTGCTCTCTTACGTAGGTTTCACAATGTTGGTTTATGTACTCCTTCATTTTGTTGTAGTCGTTTGACATCGCGACAGGGACTGACCGCGAGGGATTGTAAAGGTTCGTCCACATAGCAACGTACCCGCCACTCGCATTGTCCTTTATTTTTCTCTTTCCGAGTTTTTGCTTTAAGTTCATAATTCCTCTTTATTTAAATATATAAATCACTCCCCGTTTGTAAGCGCGTCGTAAAGGTAACGCTTGAGCTGCCGCATATTATCGCTGTCCTCATCCAAAAGCCAATAGTAGCGACTCAGCTGATCCGTTTCGTTAAACCACCTATAGTCGCTCTTCCTTAGCTTTTGCAACAGCTGCTCTTTTGTGTACCCGCCTTCAAGCAGATCCCGCACGCCCGCAAACGCTCTCGCAGCCATCTCGTTCTTGTTCGTTAGGTACGCGTACTCGCTGTCGCCGTAGTCGTTCCGCTGCTCCTCGTACTGAAGCAGCTGATAGCGGTGCGTGAACTCATGCGTCAAGACCGACGTCAAATCCCACACAAAGCTCCGCCAATCGTCCGCGTAGTCGTTTTCCACGTCCTCCAAGAGCCGCTCCGCGTCCACCCCAACAACAACAAGTCCGTCCTGCTGCGTGCCGCCAAACGCAATAAACGGCGTGCTCCACTGCAGACCGTTACCGTAAGCGTCCGTCATCGAGCTGTCGTTGCCGTCAACAAGCATAACTCCGTACTTATCCAAGTAGGAGTTCATTGATTGAAGAAGCTCGGTTGTGCTCTTGCAGCCGTAAAAGGCAGCGGGATCGTCCGTCACCGTGTACCTTACCACCTCCTTGGCATCTGACGCGCCGTAGTTACCGTAACTGTCGTTTACGTGCCGCATAGAGTTAGATTGTTTTTACATCAACCACACTTATATCGTACATCGCGTCCTCGAAGGCGTTGTCTATTGCCTTGTGCTCGCTTCGCACCTCTTCGTCGTACGTCTGCTCCGTGTGTCCGTTAGAAGAATCAAAGCCTACAACAACGCTAAACCCTCCGTCGTTTGCCATAATAACGTCCTTGATATAAAGCAGATCAGCGGCTTCGTCAACCGCAAGATCCTCCGCCTCCTCCACCGAGTCCGCCTCAACAAAGCAGGTCTCCTCACACCCGCAAAAATCAACCCTTACCTCGTACTCCATAACCTTATCGTTTAAAATTCCTTGCAATAGTAATAAATAATTTGTTATAACTAAATTATTACTTAACAATCTCCACAAACCTCTGCTCTTTAACTGACGCATACGGGTTCGCGTCCACCACGTCGATCTTTACCATTCTGTGTTTCCGTTGAAACCAACGTACAAAAAAAATCTTCGACGGCGGCTTTATCGTCTGCTTCTCGCTGCTTACAACAACGCTGAGCTCGTTCTTAAACTCCGTGTCCACTCCAACGCGGTTCGGGTAACCAAGCCTAACCCTGACCACCCTCCACGCGTCCGCAAGCGTCGTGTCCACGTCCACCCCGTCAATAAAGATCGTGTCCGTAGTAAAAATAGAGTCGTGACGCACGGTCACAGACTCTATATACTCAAGCCGCTCAAGGTTCTTTGTCTTTATGTCGAGCTCCTTTCTTACCTCGTCCAACTTCCGCACCACGCTGTCCTGCGAGTACTCAAGCTGCTCCTTGGTCAACTTTAACTCGTAGTTCCTCGCGTTTGCGGAATCCAACCTTCTCGCAAGCAGCTCATCGTAAGCCTTGTAGTTGTTCATCGCGTTGGCGTACTCCCCCCTTAACGCCTCCATACGCGCCCCAAGCGCGGCTAAAAGCATCAAAAGCACAAACACCACCTCAATCAAAACCAACTCAAATCTTGCCTTCATAAAGCCCTTAGTCCTCCATCATTTCGGGAGTAACATCCGTAATAAAGAAGTTCTCCCTAAACGCAAGCAAAGTGCCGTCCGAGTTGTACGCAAAGTCAGCCATCCAATCGTATTCAAAGTCCTCGTAGCTGCGATAATTCGCGCTCCACTCGTTCACCTTGTAGTCCTCTCTGCACCACGCCTCAACCTCGTCCTCACTAAAAACAGTGCCGTCACCGTTTTGATAGGCGTACTCAAAAATAACGTCAATAGCCTCATCGACGTCATTGGCATAAGCATAATACTCCTTTGTGGTATACCCCTGCCCACCCCAAATGGTGGCATAGTAGAGATCGCCCGACGCATTTGGATTGATAATGTTTAAATCCCTATTCGTTCTCATTTTTTTTGTATTAAAGTTTTTCAAACCGTTACTGAGCCACCTCATCCGTTCCGTAGCTTGAGCCAAACTCCCCCTCAACCATTCCAAAGAACTGCTCTGTAAATGCGGTTATACGCTCATCAGGCTCCTCGTCGTTTACGCAAGTAAGAGTGTTGAACAACTTTATAAACTCACCCATCTCCTCGTTGCTTGCGTCACCGCCAATAGCTGCATGGTTATCCCATAATCTAAGCTGAAGCTTGTCGGGCGTATACTCTATCCGCACATCTACAATTGGAACTCCTCTTACATCTACTCTTTTGTAACCCCATATATATAGGGTTCTCTTCGCCCGATCCACACCCAAATCAACAGCCTTTCTACACTCTTCAATAGCATCGTTCACCCAATCGTTGTACCCCTGCTTTACAAGATGCTCTACGGTGTCAAAGAAGTCCACCGCATCCACAACAGCCTGTGCGTTAGGATCAGCGGTCAGGTTGTATATCCACGGGTTGTTGGCAACAAAATCCGAGTTTCTCGCAGCAGCCGCGTTGTTTATAGCCTCCTTGTTGCGCACAGCCATGTCGCGCACCGCCATGTCGTTAACCCTTGCGCTGTCGCCTATGCCTTGTTTTTTAATCCAGTAAGGCTTGTGACCGCTTTCAAAACCAATAGGGTATCCAAGATGCTCATTCATCATGTTTATATCGGCAGTTCTTCTGTTTAAGTCCGACTCAAACGGCTGAATGTTTTTAGCATAAACTTCCTTAAAATCAGGATCACGCCACCTTGCGTAACGCAAAGTATCGTAATAGTTAATGCCTCCACCATCCTCGTCACTTTCGTAAATAACAGAATTCGGCTTTTCTTTTGCAAATACGTCCACAAAGTCTCTTTGCATTTTATTTAACTCGCCACTAAGCTTCTCTTGTTCGTTGGCGTAGTTCCATAAATAACCCACCTTTTGATCATCGGGAGTATCAATAAAGCCACGCCAACCGTTGTCCTTTATCTTACTTTTTTTGCGCACCACCCCACGACGTGCGTCTATAATCTTGAAAGATTGTTTTAAATTCATATCGTTTTTACTTTAAAGTTAAACATCAATCTAATATATAAAACAAAAAACGGACAGATCGCAAAGTCTTCACAAATCCGCCCGCCCACGTAAACAAAAAAGATTCATTACCGAATACAAACATAAACAACTTTTTCTATATTGCGACATAATTTTTACAACTATGCAAACAAAAGAAGCGGCGCTTGACTTTATTAACAACTCCGAGGAATTCGTTCTTCTTACCGACAAGTGCATCCTTGCGGACGCAACCCCCGTAACCATTGTCGAGATGCTCCTCACCGCGTGCAAAAACCCAACGCTTAAAGCCGCGCTCGTCGTCGCCGCACGCAAGGTAATGTTCGAAGACGCTCAAGCTATGCTAAACTAAAACGTCAGAAACCAACGCAGCCCCCCATCATCCGCTGCTTTAGCTCATCGTACGACACGCACAACGTGTCCGACGTGCCGTCAACATACTCAAGCACCGTCTTACTCAACGATCTCGCAAATACAAAACCACCCTCCTTTGAGTAGTCCGTTTCCGTGTACGGCTGCACGCTCTTGACCTTGTCAAAGTTTATCAGCCTCTCCCCCTTAACCTCATCGTTAATAACCAAAAACATATCTATATTTTTACTTTGTTAGACTCGTCTATATCGTCAACGTCCACCTCAACAAGATGCCCCCAATCTCGCCCCACCGAAAGACTACCCTTTATCGGCAGCACAAACAGCGGATGCTCAAAGTACATCGTGTCGTATATCTTTCTGCACGCGGTCTTTAAGTACCCCTTCTTGACGTAAAAGTTGCACTCGTCGTGAATCGTACACGCAAACCTTACGTTCTCTGCCCACTCCGCGTCCTCGTCAAACAGCTTCTTGAACTTGCACAACACTATCCTCAATATATCCGCCCCCGTGTTCTTGTTTACAAACCCTTGGTTGACGTACGTTTGAAACCCGTCCACAGCGGTACACGTTCCAACCTCAACCCTCTTAGGCTCTTTGAAACACCAAGTAACCCTTTTTACGCGGCTTTTCCGCGCTCTTCTAAACGTCACCCTATACTTATCCAACCACTCACTATAAACAACGTTGTAGCCAAACACAGACGCTACAGAGCGCATACTTATCGCGGCGTTGTAGTCAGCGTCAAACCACCGTCCGAACAACGCAAGCTTGAACAACGCGCTGTTTATGTTCTTGTCGCCCCTCTTAATCACGTCGTCACGCATACACGTCATCACAAACAGCGTGGCGCACTCCGCAAGCGACCGTCTAACCACACTCCAGTTAAACTTTAGCGACTTCCGCCTAAGCGGTGCTAACCACACCCGCCTGCCGCCAAACCCGTCACGCACTGATGCCACCTTTGGCTGCTTTTTGCTTCCGTATACAAGTCCGTGGTTGTTGTCGCATATTATGTAGTCTCCGCTCCTAAAAAGCACAAACAAAGGCTCAGCGTCCCCCCTATGCGTAGGAATGACCACCTTGCCGTCCGCCCCCGTCTGCTTGCGCCCAACCGCCTTCTCCATCCTAACCGCAGCGTCCCTTGTCTCAAGATGCCCTCTTAAAGGAGTACACCCCTGTATGGGCGAGTTGCACGCAAAACGATCCGCCGCCTCACGCACAAATCTGTCGCTTGACTGATAGTCCGCGTACAGCATCCTCGGTCGTCCGAACAAGGTGCAGACGTACCCTTTCTGCCGCGCACGCTGCACCATCTTATCACGCCACTCCGCAAGCTTGCCCATAATCGAGAAGTACCTCTTAAGCAACGCCCTGCTCTCGTCAAGACTCACACCGAGCTGCTTAGCCACCGAGTACTCACCCGCCCCGTACAACACGGAGAAGTTCAGCTGCTTGGTTTTCGTTCTGCTCTCAGCGTCCTTAACCCCGAACACCTTCTCCGCTACGTAGGAGTGAATATCCTGCCCCCCTTGTATAGGCTCAATCAGGTTCTCCTCGTGGCTAAAGTTCGCCACCAAGCACATCTCCTCACCGCTGTAGTCGCAAGACACCCACACGTACTCGTCACTCGGACACACAAACGCGTCCCTTAAGCCCCCCTTGCACTTAACCTCTCGCACAGCGTCCTCGCTGTTGTCGTCCACGGTGAACCCTATGCCGTCCTCCGTCTTGTGCAGGTAACGGGTAACCTCCTCTTTAGGTACGTTGTGTATATTGAAGTCGGTGAAGTACGAGTTGCCAAGCAGGTGTCCGCTTGTGAGCCGTCCCGTTTTTGCGGTTACCGTAGAGTAGTGAATCCGCATCGAGTCACCGTCCACACCGTCCATCTTCTCAAGCACGCCCTTATACGAGGTCAGCTCTCCGTACCGCTCAAAAAGCCGAGCGATAGGATGGTTGCACTTGGCAAGCATACTGCTCGTCAGCACCGTAGCCTTCGGATCAATATTGATAAAGCCCCGCAGCACCTCAATACGCGCCGCGTAGTCGTCCCAATTGATATCGTACCCAAGAACGCTACGCGCTTGGAACTTAACGCTTTCTATCTCCTCGTTTGCGGCTTGGAGCTTTTCTTTAATAACCCTCCTATCAAAACAAACCTGCGTCGTCTTGCTGAACCACCGCACAACCTCGTTCGACTTGTTGTCAAGCTGATAGATCTCCCCTATCATCGGAAAGTGCGCCCACACGTACCGCGCAAGCAAAAAGCTAAGCACTCCCTTCTGCGCCGCAAAGATAAACGCGACCTCAGGATTCCTCGCGGAGAACTCCACCTCCGTAACGTCTATGTCGTACACCTCAAAATCGGGGAAGTACAACCTCGCGAACTCGTTCCGCGAGGGACACGACTTGTTACTGCACAGGTACAGCATAATCTGCACGTCGTGCGTGTCGTACAAGCCAACCACAACCCCCTCCTTCTCAAGGAACGAAAACGCGAAGTCCCGCTTGTAGAAAAGCACCTTTTTCGTCTTTATCAGCCACCCCACCAAGGCAAGCACCGACTCAACCGACAGGTTGACGCCGACGCTGTGTCTTATCGGCATGTACACCGACACCACCCCTGTTGGGGTTTCGTACGCTACGTTTACTCCGACCACGCTGTCCTTGGCGTAGTCAAGCCCCGTTGTCTCAAGGTTAACGGCTACGCTCTTGACCTCGTCAAGCCTGCTCCGCAGCCTCTCCAACTCCGACTCCGTCTCCAACAGAATCAGACTGTGCTTGTTGTTGTAGTTTGTTGTTTTCATTTTCAGGTAACCTATCCGTGTTTACTATTTTGTACTCGCCCGTTTTGTTGTCCTTAACAAACAAAAAGGTCTTGCCTCTAACGAGCACCTTGCAGCTTAGCTCCTCGCCGTCTTTAAACCTCAAGTCCATTAGCCTTTAGAATTTTTGTTAGTATATCGCCTATGCGCTCCGTCGGCTCATAGCTCACAAATGTAATCCTTTCTTTTAAAGGTGCGCTCTCAACCGTACCGTAGCCCACCTCATCAACCTGCACCGTCTGCTTCAGCATCGCAAGCCTGCTCGGGTTGAACGCCTTCAAAAAGTCGTACACCGTGTAGAACTTGTTGCACGAGTAGCACTTGATTCCGTTGTAGTACCTCTTCGCGGCGGGCGTGTTTACGTTGGCGTGAAAGGGACAGAAGAACTTGCCGCTCGGCATAGCCTTCCCAAACACAAGACTGTACTCGTCCCCTATGTCCAAGGTGTCGTTTATGTGCTTAATCCACGCGCTCATACTCCTAAAAGTCTGACTCTTTGCACCCGTAGTACGCGCACTCGTCGTAGATGCCGTACTCGTACTCAAAGTCGGCAAATATGTGGCTTAGCTCCGTAACCTTCCCAGTCTTGGGATTGCGCATCCTTATTATCGCAAGGATGTCAAACAAAGCCCTGTCCACCCCAAAGTCGTACCGCATCTCAATGCTTACGGGTTGAAACCACACACTGACGTTGTCACCGCAGCACTTGTCAATAACGTGATCGCACTGCTTTTCAATGTCCTTGTCGGTGTACTCGTTGTTAACGTACTCATCAAGCCGCTCCCCTACCCTGTTGAGCAGCTTGCCCGTGTAAAAGTCAACGTACTTCTCTACCCCGTTAACCTTTACCATCGTTAAGTTTTTCGCATCCATAATCTTTTCTCTTTACGTGTCCTCCACCCAATATTGAGTATCGAGTGCAAATATAATAAAGGTAATATTATAACAAACAAAAAAGAGCTTATTTTTTTAATAAGCTCTTTTCTTTAACACCTTACGATGGTCTTCCTACACCTCAAAGTACCGCCGCACGTTGTAGACCTTGTCCTTGTCGAGCAGCTTAGCCTTCGCAAGCTCGTAGCAGACAACCGCCTCCTTGCTTGGCTCAATATACGTGCGTAGCACGCCCCACTCGTCAGAGTGTACCATCTGCGCGGTGACGTACATCGCCCACCAATTGTACTCGCCCTCCATCTCGCACTTGCCGTTCAAACTCTTAACAGCGTCTTTGAACTCGTCAGCCGACCACTTAGCACCCTTAGTGCCGTCGTAGTTGATCATCGCGTCCACAATCTGCTTCGCCTCCCCCTCGGTAAGGTAGTTTTTGAACTTCATCATCCCCTCCGAGAGCTCAATAATCTCGTTGGCACGCTCGTTGCCAACGTCGTCGATAAACATGTCCAACACCATGCAGCCGTACTTCGGCTCTACACGGTTGATTATGTCCATCAGCCTTTTGCTACTATCACTCATCTCTACTTACATTTTTTACAGTTTAACTTAATTTTTGGCAGCGGCTTGTACACCCCCGTTGGACGCACCGTCACGCTCCTCGGCTTTACCCCTGCCCTTTTGTCAGTCTCTCCCATAGCTCGTTGTACCTTTGGTTCAACCACACCAACCCAAGCTCAGCCCACAGCGAGCAGTAGCAGGCTGCAGCCGCCACGCACACCGCCTCCACGCACCCGAACCGCAGTGCGTGGCACGCAATAAGGGTGAGCCAAAAGGTGGCGCACTTCGTACACGAAAGCACCCTGCACGCCACCTTCCCAACCGCCACCCCAAGTCCGAGGTGACTCATTAGTGCGCCTACCACCGCACACGCTACCGCTACCGCTATAAGCCTCATTAAGCTGTCTCTACGGTTAACACAAGCGGGGTTTCGCTTACAAACACGTTGCCGCATCTGTCGCACCCCTTGGTTGCCACATCGTTAACGCTCGCCCCCTGCGTCACGGTTACGCTCGATGGAGCGGTCTCCGAGTAAAAGGGCAGCGAGAACGTCTGACTCACAAGCTGACTCTTCGTGCAGCACGCCGAGCAGCCGCACGGTACGTAGCATATTGTGCCGTGCACCGCTATCGTCGCCATATACTGCCCCGTCCCAACGCTCGCGTACCCCATCAAAACAAAGGTGGGCGAGAAGTCAGGCGTAGCACCGCTGCACGAGTTCTTGCACAAGGACTCGGTGATGTTCACCTGATAAAAGTACGGCGAGGCTACCGAACCCGCCGCTAATGTTGCACTAATTGTTGCCATAACTCATTTCTCTTTTAGTCTGTTGATAAACTTGGAACACTCTTAGCCTTCTCCACGTCCACGCACTTGGTTGAAAACAGCGTCAGTATGTCGTCAATGCGGTCGGCTAAAACCTCCACGTTCTTAGCTAACGCCACCACGTTGTCGTTCACCGCAAGCTGTCCGTACAGTATCTGCTCAAAGATGTTCCTTGGTACTCTCTCTTCCATAGCCTTACTTTAAAAAGTTGCTGACTAAAACGTTGTCCTTAAACCTATGAATCGCCTCCCGCAGCTTGTTGGCGGTAATCAGCACGCCCTCCTCGTACTTCTTGTTCACAAACTCGTACAGCTCCTTTTGCAGCCGCTCCGCCTCGCTGTTGTCCTCCGCGTAGACGTAAAAAGTAATCATTGCTGGTTTCATACTTCACTAAATTTTTGGTATCGGCGGCACGTCGGCTACCCCGA
>JAEEGL015628669.1_pt1 | contig 13633 bp, 15 predicted proteins | sample 9134231 | NCBI WGS metagenome assembly JAEEGL01 (sample SAMN16246548, study PRJNA631951) | gut metagenome | biome: gut microbiome; feature: rumen; material: fiber-attached | host: Bos | place: Iran: Karaj | collected 2018-10
CCCGCGTCGGGCGCGACTATCTGCAGACGGGCTTTTACACCGAGGTGTTCTTCCGGCAGCATGGGGTTCATTTTATTGCCGTCGCCAACAGCATTGACAGCAACGACAGCAACACCAACGAGTTCGCGCCCTTCCTGAACATCATGAACGAGTGGTATCTGCGGGATCAGTCCCGCAAGGTGAAAGCCGCTTTTCAGACGAAAGGACGGGCAGGACTGCCTGTTACCTGCAACGCCATCTATGGGTACAGGAAGGATTCGGAGGACAAGGATCACTGGCTGATCGACGAGGAAGCCGCCGAGGTCGTCCGCAGAATCTATCGCCTTTGTCTGGAGGGAAAAGGACCTCACGTCATCGCCCGCATCCTGCGTGACGACAAGGTGGAGACGCCGTCGAACTACTATGCCCGGAAGGGCGTCGGCAACTGGCAGGGATCGAAGAAATCCGGTCCCTATGACTGGACCGGAGAAACGATCTCGAAAATCCTGTCCAAGCCGGAGTATCTCGGCCATACCGTAAACTTCCGCGGCCACAAGGAATCGTACAAGAGCAAAAAGATGATCCCCAATCCCGAAGAGGAATGGCTCATCTTTGAGAACACCCACGAGGCCATTATCGACCCGGAAACCTGGGAGCTAGTGCAGAAGCTCCGGCAGACGAAGCGGCGGACGGACACCGTGAACGAGGCTAATCCTCTGACCGGCCTGATGTTCTGTGCAGACTGCGGCGAACGGATGTACAATCGGCGTGCAAAGATCATGACCAAATACGGCGTCGAGAGGATCCAAGACGTGTATGAGTGCGGCACCTACAAGCGCTCCATGACCCGCGCCGAGCCGGTCTGCAGCAGCCATTACGTCAGTACCGCCGCCGTCCGAGAGCTGATTCTCCTGACGCTGCGTACCATCTGCCCCTGGGCGATCCAAAACAAGGAGGCCTTTGCCGCCCGTGTCCGGGAGGAATCCGAGCTTCGCCACAAGAGCGCAGCGAAGGAAGCAAAACGGCAGATGACCGCCATGCAGAAGCGTCACGCGGAGCTGGATGTGCTGGTCCAAAAACTGTATGAGACCTACGCGCTGGGGAAAATGCCCGAGGACCGCTACCTCGCACTTTCCACCGGGTACGAAAAGGAGCAGAAGGATCTGACCGAGCGGATCGACAAGTGCCAACAGGAGCTGGAAGCCTATGAGACGGACAGCGACCGGATCGAGAAGTTTCTGGCGCTGGCCGAGAAGTACACGGATTTCTCCGAGCTAACCACGCCGATGATCAACGAGTTCATCGACCGGATCGAAGTCCACGCCCCGGACAAGTCCAGCGGCAGACGCCAGCAGCAGATCGACATCTACCTCAACTTCATCGGCAATTTCCCAATCCCCGCGCAGGAGACCGTGCAGGAAGAAACGCCGGAGGAAAAGGAGTTGGCCGAGAAGCGAGCCGGGTATCGCCGGAAGTATCAGCGGCGGAAAGAACTGGCCGCGCAGCGGGCGGCCGAAGAAGCAGCAAAAACCGCATAAAGAACGCCGAAAAGGGCGGTCTGTGAGAATAGATCTCACAGGCCGCCCTTTTCGCATATCCAAACAAAACCAAAAAAGGAGAAATGAAAATGAATCTTACTACCAATAGCACCAAGCCCGTGATCATCGGCATCGACCACGGTTACGGCAACATCAAGACGGCCCACGCCGTATTCAAAACCGGCGTCACGGCCTACGACAAGGAGCCCACCTTCAAAAGCAACATGCTCGTCTATCAGGATCGATATTATATCATCGGGGACGAGCATAAGGAGTTCACCGCCGAAAAGATGAACGACCAGGATTATTATATCCTTACCCTCGCCGCCGTCGGGATCGAGCTGCATCTGCGCGGTCTGCATTTTGCCCGCGTACATATCGCAGCCGGTCTGCCCCTCACCTGGGTCAGCGAGCAGAAGGAGGCTTTCAGGGCCTATCTGCTCCAGAACAAGGAGGCGGATTTCAGCTTCCGGGGTGAGAGCTACCATGTGGAGTTCGTTGGCGCGGACATCTTCCCTCAGGGCTTTTCTGCCGTGGCGGATCGGCTGCGGGAGTTTCGCGGCGTGAATATGCTCTGCGACATTGGAAACGGCACCATGAACATCATGTATATCAACAACGGAAAGCCCGTTTCCAGCAAGTGCTTCACGGAGAAGTTCGGCACCCATCAGTGTATGCTGGCCGCGCACGAAAAGCTGATGCAGCGTTTTGGCGTGGCCGTGGACGACGCTGTGATTGAAGAAGTGTTGCGTTATGGCGAGGCCGACATCGGCGCGCCGTATCTGGATACGATCCGGGAGACGGCAAAGGAATACGTCGCCGGGATCATGCGCCGTCTGCGGGAGCATGAGTACAACCCGGAGCTTATGAAGCTCTATGTGGTGGGCGGCGGGAGCTGCCTCATCAAGAACTTCGCCGAGTACGATCCTTCCCGTGTCACGATCAACGGCGACATATGCGCCACGGCCAAGGGCTATGAGCTGTTGGCCCAGCGGACGCTGGGGGGCCTGGTATGAGCAAGCTCTTCAATACCACGCTGCGGATCGACCTCTCCGATCCGGAGGGGCTCAAGGCCTGGACTTATCTAGTCAGTCGAGATAAGTCCAGATTTCGCTCCTACAGCGACGCCATCATCGCCGCAGTAAACGGATACTTTGACAGGGAGGCACGGCTTGCCGACGATCCTTATCTGGAAACACGGGAGAAGGAGGACGCCTTCTTACAGAAGGTTCTTGAAACCGTTGAGCGCGGCGCGCAGGCCAATCCGCTGGCCGGGCTCGCTGCGCTGCTACAGATTGCTCCACCCGCGAAGGATAACACGGCTGTCGAAAACGATCTGGACACGGCCATGGACTTCATCAACGGACTATGAGATAAAGACAGACGGCGGAAATGATTCCGCTGTCTGTCTGAAGTGCTATCTGCTTTACAAGTTGGAATTTGCCTGCTATCTACTGATTCCCATTTTTCTGGCGAATCGCTCTCCTGCTTCGACTTCTTTGGCATCGAAGGGATATGTACTATCTTTCCTGGACAGAATCTTTTGACCGAAAAGAACAGTGAACACGATCATTACTATCAAATAGATCAGAGAAGATGACCACGTTTTGGCCGTCAGCAAGCCCTGTGACGCTGCGTGACGGATGTACAGGATGCCGCAGGGCACATGGATGCACAACACAGCAGCCAATCCGGAATTATAGAAATGATGGAATTTGACAAGAAACACCACCAGATGGAGCATGACCTGAAATACACAGCCGAAGAGGATCGGGGCAAGCCCCAGCCAGATGACACCGGGAAAGAATACTGGCAGCAAATAGCAGATGTAGGCAATCACCACGTTTACCAGCATTGCGGAAAACTGATTCAGTGGGAAGCGATCTGTACCGCCACGAATGTACTTGTTGCCAAAGGTCGGCGCACCGCCGGGGAAACCGTATTCCTCAAACTGATGGAGCATGATACCAATAAAATTGATTAGGCTTATTCTCTGCAACACCAGCATATCGCCCCACCTAATAAGCAGGAACATGAGCGCGATTCCTGCGGGGAGAAGCCCAACCTCATACCAATGTCTGCAAAACCACTTCATTCTATCATCCCTTACACATGCTGAATTTGTCGAGGAGAGTATATCATATGATTCACACGAAGAGAAGAAAAAAACACAGCAGATACCACATTCGGCCGGGAATGATACCACGTTAGTATCACTCCCGGTCTTTTTTGATGCCAAAAACCGAACACAAAACACGCAGATACCATTTGCCCGGCGCTTGCTACCAAGTCCGGGAAAAGCAGTATCTGCGTTCGTCATTTCTGATACCAAAGGAGGTTTATCATGACAGAAGACGAAAAGAAACTATTACAGGCCAAGCACCGGCTGGAGGAAGCGCAGGCCAGAGATCGCGTGAAGGAGCGCAAAGCCCGGACGCGGCGGCTGATCCAGGAGGGCGCTATGTTGGAGAAGGTCTTTCCCGCTGTGACGGGGATAGGTCTGACGGAGCTCGAAGATGTTTTACGCGAGCATTTTCAGTAACGAGAGTGGGGCGTTCCGGAAAACCGGGGCGCTCCGCTTTCTTTTTTATCCCGAAGGGCGCACTTACTCACCACCCGCGTTGCGGGTGGTGGTATGGCCTGTGGCCAACGTGCGCTCTGCGAGGCGGATTGCGCTCACTGCGGAGAGCGCCAGACAATGCTGCCGGGGCTGCGGTCCCGGTCATCATTGTCTGCGCGGAGGGAACGCTGCGGCGCTTCCCTCCGCCTGCGAAAACCTGCCACCGGCAGCTTTGTCGCAGAGGCAGAGCGAATCAAAAAAGATCGCCCTGCTTTCTCTTTGCCGCAAAGAGAAACCGAAAAAAGAATCGAGGTGAAAACGATTGGCAATCTACCATTTGGAAGCAAAGGTCGTCAGCCGAGGCGCGGGCCGCTCCGCCTGTGCGGCCTCGGCTTACATGAGCTGCTCCGCCATTTACAACGACTACGATGGCGTGCAGCATGACTATACCCGAAAGCAGGGGCTCGTCTGGGAGCATGTCTTTCTCCCGGACTGCGCCCCTGCGGAATGGCGGGATCGCGCGAAGCTCTGGAACGCCGTAGAGGAAGCGGAGAAAACAAAGGACAGCAGACTGGCCCGTGAGTTCGTCGCGGCCCTGCCCATTGAGCTGGGCAGGCTGGACTGGATCAATCTGCTGTCGAAGTTTATCTACCAGCAATTTGTAAACGAGGGCATGTGCGCCGACGTGGCGATCCACGACACGGATGGTCACAATCCCCATGCCCACATCCTGCTGACGGTGCGGCCTTTGAACGAAAACGGCACGTGGCAGCACAAGACGGAGAAGGAATATCTCTGTGTGAAGGACGGCGAGGAACGGGGCTTCACCGCCGCCGAGTTCAAGAAAGCGCAGAAAGACGGCTGGGAGAAGCAGTATCTGTACAAGGTCGACAAAAAGAAGGAATACATGGCCCCGTCTGTTGCCGAGGCGCAGGGGCTGGAGCGCACCTCCAAGTATCCGAAGAGCACCAAGTACGGCAGGCAGAACCCGATCTCCGAGCGTTGGAACAGCGACGAGCAGCTTTTAGTCTGGCGTGCAGCCTGGGCGGATGAGGTCAACTTGTGTCTGGAGCAGAAGGGCTTGGAAGAGCGTATCGATCACCGCAGCTTCGCCGATCAGGGAAAGGACGAACAGCCCACGATCCATGAGGGCGTTGCCGCCCGCGCGATGGAGAAGAAGGGCATCGTCTCCGACCGTTGCGAGCTGAACCGGCAGATCAGGCGGGACAACGCCTTGCTGCGGCAACTCAAGGCAGAAGTGCAGAAACTGGTGAAGGCCGTGCAGAACACGATCCCCTTGCTGGTGCAGGCCATGGAAAAGCTGCGGGCGAACATGATCGTGTTCGCGTATCAAGTGCTCCACGCCCGCCATGTGCAAAATCGGGCGCAGAATGAAATCAACGTGTTTGCTCCCCTGCACAAGCAGTATGACGTGCTTACTGCAAAGATCAAAGAGAAGCAGAAGGAGAAGATGGCTCTGCAGGTGAAGCAGGTGGACACCCCGCTTTACAAGCCGGTTGAGCACATCCGGCTGAACGCCCGGATCGCGGAAGTAACCGAGGATCTGGAAGAGCTGAAATCCGAAAAAACGCGCCTTATCAATCGGATCGGCGTAGGGGACGATGAGGGCGTCAAACGCTCCAAGGCCCGAATCGAGACCGACCGCGATAATCTGAAGAAAGCAGAAACGGCTGAAATTCGCGCAACCGTAGATTTGGAAGACGCCACCGAGGAGTTTCGCAAGCTCGAAGCGCAGGCCGCCGAATTCGATCCGGACGAGCTGATGGACGCCCGCCTTGCTCTCCGCCCGGAGGAGGAGAACCGCGCTGCGTCCATTCTCAAAGATAACTATACCTGGCAGTACGACACCGATACAATCAAGCAGGCCAGAGCAGATGTTGCCAGGCGACTCAGCGAAGAGCCTGTTGCCATTGAGCCTCGATCCCTCCGTGAGAATCTCAGGCAGAAGCAGAAGGCAGTCCAGCAGCGCGAATTGCCGCAGAGGAAGAGGTCAAGGAATCTGGATCTAGAGCGATAAAGGAATCGCGTGCTCCATAGAGAAATAACCCCCCGGGGGGCTTATCGTAAAACCGAAAGCATGCTAAAATAAGCGTCGAAAATGGGGGGGTGCGATAATGGATTTACAGACAATACAAAAAGAATGGGTCTTACGCCCGACAGACTTTGCGGCGGAAACCTCCGCCTGGGACAGCACTGCGGAGGAGTATATCTACGAGGAAAAAAACAACTTTGAGGACGATCCCTTTCTGAAATTCGTTGCGGAAAAAGTCACCTTGACAAAAGACATGCGCACACTGGACGTGGGCTGCGGCGCGGGAGCATACTCGGTCGCCATGGCGGCAAGAGTCGGTCAGGCCGACGGAGTCGATCTCTCCCCTCGCATGGTGGAGCTCGGCAGCGCATGGGCCAGCGAACACGGAATCAACAATCTGCGCCTCTGGGTCAGCAACTGGCATACCTGTGACGGGGCGGAATTCCGGGGGGAATATGATCTGGTCTTCGCACACACGACGCCCGCGATCGCGGACTACAGCACGTTGGTAAAGCTCTGCGAGGCGTCCCGCAGATACTGCTTCCTGTGCAGCCCCGCTCGCCGCACAGATCAGGTTTTTGATGAACTCAGAAAGATCGCCGGATACGACAGCAGACGCCGCGCGGACGATTCTGTCATCTATACCTTTGAAACGCTCTGGGGGCTCGGATATAACCCGGAAATCAGCTATTCGCAGACGGTCTGGCTTCCCAGAAAGAGCATCGAGGAAGCGGAGGCCTGGTATCTGGGACGTCTGCGCGGGAGCCGCCCGCTCGATGACGAGACCGTGCGGAAGATCCGGGAGTATCTGCGTGAAACAGCCGTGAACGGGCTTGTCCATGAGCGGATCGAGACAACGCTGGTCAACATGTTCTGGAGGGTCGACATATGAAGCTCAGTATCGTATACGTCAGCAAGACCGGCAACACCGAAACGCTGGCGCGCTTTATCGCTGCCGGTGCTCAGAGCGTGGAGAAGACGGAGGTGCGTTTGTTCAATCTTTTGGACGAGAACTCGATAGACACGGAGTATCTCAACGAAAGTGCAGCCGTCCTCTTCGGAACGCCGACCTATGTGGCCAACATGAGCTGGCAGATGAAAAAATGGTTCGATACCGACTGGTCCGTGAAGCTGGGCGGAAAACTCGGCGGAGTCTTTGCCACGGAGAACGCACCCTACGGCGGCGGAGCGGAGCTTGCGATGATGACGCTCGTCAACCATATGCTGGTCAAGGGCATGCTGGTCTATTCCAGCGGTGCGGAGTTTGACCGGCCCTTTATCCACATCGGCCCTGCAGGCATCCGCGACCGCATTCCGGAAATGGAGGAGCACTGCAAAACCTACGGCAGACGTATGGCGCTCAAAGCCCATGCGCTTTTCGACAGATAAGAATCGCGGGAACGAGCGCTTCAACACAAAGGATCTGAACATATGGCTGAAAAAAAGGAACGAAAAACCGATCGGCGAACCCTGTATACAAGGTCGGTCATCAAGGACGCGTTTTTAAGCCTGAAAAGCACGCTGGCTTACAACGACATCACGATCTCCAAAATCTGCGCGGAGGCGGAGATCAGCCGCGGCACTTTCTACCTGCACTACGACAATATCCGGGAGGTTCTGGACGAGGTGCTCGACGACGCGCTGAAAACTATCCACGGGCCGATCGGGCTGCTGGATCCGGACGATGGCGCGGAGCAATGTTGCTCCAAGCCGCTGTGCCTGTTTTTGCGTGAGAACAGGAAATACCAGTCGGTCTTTTTCGATGACGGGCTCTATACCGTGGTGGTCGACCGTTTTGCGGCGGCAGCAAAAGACGTCTTTGTAAAAGAGATGCAGGAGCGCGCATCTGTCACAAAAGATGCCTGCGAGGCGTTGTTCTATTTCCAGATCAGCGGATGCCTCGCCGTCTGCAAGCGGAACGCCGGAAGAGAAGACACACAGTGGTGCGGTGTCCAATGCGCGATTGACAAATTGTTGAGGGAAGGCTTGAAAAAGTTCTGAACGTTTTTCTGCGTTATGTTCAGAAACGAACAAGTTAAAACGAGTTGTACAGAATCATAACCCCCCGGGGGGCTTAAAGAAAAACCGCCGCTTTGCTAAAGTATCTTCATAGTGCTTTGGCAGAGCGGCTTTTTCGACCCTGTTGGATCTGCGCCGTTCTCCCGAGGGGTAACGCTGATCTGACAAGCGATCGCAGAGGGAACCATGAACAACAAAAAAACAAAAAACGAGTTCATTGATGATATGGTGGCTGCGGACGGCGGCATTCGGGGCTATCATCGGGCTATACGCAGAAAGTGGGCTGTACTGGGGATTCTGGTCATTATCACCCTGTTTATGTGTCTGCTGTCCGTGAATGCAGGCGCGGCGACTATGACGCCCGTTGAGGTGCTCAAAACCCTACTGGGGATCAGCGGGGATGAGCGCAGCTTCGTGGTTATCTGGCGTTTGCGCATGCCACGTGTAGTTGCAGCCATTGTTGCCGGCGCGGGGCTTTCCATCGCCGGCTGTGTCATGCAAACCACACTGAAGAATCCGCTGGCTTCTCCGTCCACTTTGGGCGTCTCTGCGGGCGCTACCTTCGGCGCCAATCTGGCCATCATCCTTTTGGGCGCAGGTACGGTGATGAATACCGCGTCGGACGCGGTCGCGATCAACAATCCGTACCTGGTTACGTTCTGCGCCTTTGCCTGTGCGTTCGGCGCAGTGATCCTGATCATGGCGCTGTCGAATCTGCGCGGCTTTACGCCGGAATCCATTGTGCTTTCCGGCACGGCGTTGAGCTCCCTGTTTGCGGCTGGGACGACAATCATCCAGTATTTCGGCAATGACGTCAAAATCGCGGCAGCTCTGTTCTGGACCTTTGGCGATCTCGGGCGCGTATCTTGGTCGGAGGTGGCCATTCTGGCGGTAATCACCTTCGGGGTGCTGATCTATTTCATGTTCATGCGCTGGAATTATAATGCCATGGCCAACGGTGAGGAAACGGCAAAAAGCCTGGGGGTGAACACGTCCCGTGTCCGCTTCTGGAGCATGCTTTCGGCATCCCTTCTGACGGCTGTATCGGTATCCTTTATGGGTATGATCGGGTTTATCGGCCTGATCGGCCCGCAGATCATGAAGCGGATTGTCGGAAGCGACCATCGCTTTCTGGTCCCGGCCTCTGCACTGCTCGGTTCCGTGATCCTACTGGCGGCGGATACCTGCGCGAGAACCGTTATTTCTCCGATCATCCTGCCTGTCGGCGCGATCACTTCGCTGCTGGGCGCGCCCATGTTCTTCTATATGCTGCTGAAAGGAAAGCGTGCCAAATGATCCTTGAAGTAAAAGAATTGTTTTTTTCGTACGGCTCGCATGCAGTCGTCAAGGGCGTCTCCTTTCACGCTTATCCCGGAGAGTGTCTGGCAATCCTCGGGATGAACGGCGTGGGCAAATCCACGCTGCTCAAGTGCATCAACCGAATCATCAAGCCCTCTTCCGGCGCTGTCCTGGTGGGCGATCAGGACGTGCTCTCCCTGTCAGGGAACGAACTGGCCAAGCGGATCGGCTATGTCTCCCAGAACTGCCAGTTTGAAGACGCCAGCGTCTTTGATGCCATCCTTCTCGGCAGGAAGCCGTTCATTCGCTGGGACGTGACGGAAAACGACCTGAAGATTGTTCAGGATGTCCTTTATACAATGTCACTGGAGGAATTCGCTTCTCGCAACGTCAATGAACTCTCGGGTGGAGAACGGCAGAAGGTTTCAATCGCCCGCGCTTTGGCACAGCAGACGCCCGTCCTGCTCTTCGACGAGCCCACCAGTAATCTTGACATCAAAAACCAGATCGAAGTGCTGGACATTATGAAGAGAATCGTCCGCGAGAAACAGCTCACGGCCGTCGTGACCATCCACGATCTGAACATGGCGCTGCGCTTCGCCGACAAATACCTTGTCATGAAGGACGGCGGTATCTACGCTTTCGGCGGCCGGGAGATCATTACCGAAAAACTGATTTGGGATGTATATGATGTGAAAGCCTCCCTGATTGATTACGGCAACCATCGGGTTTTGATTCCCGATTGAAGCAATATAAATGAAAGGAAATGAAGAAAATGAAAAAAACTGTCCTTGCACTCTTCCTGGCACTGGCTTTGATGCTGTCTCTGTGTGCCTGCGGAGCGGAGACCGAGGCACCCGCCGCGGAAGTTGCTCCGAGCGCCGCGAGCAATGAAGAGCCGGCCGCTCCCGCCGAAGAGGTCTCGGAACCTGCTGCGACCGACTTTGAAGTTACCGACCTTCTCGGCCGCACCGTGACGATTCCCGCCGATGCGGACGAATTCGCATGCATCGGACCCGGCTGCCTCCGTCTGTATACCTATGTGGCGGATCCCCTTCAGCTGGTGGGCGTGGAAGACGCGGAGAAATCCTGGGGTTCTTCCGGTCGTCCTTATACGATGTCGATCGAAGACAAGATCGCTGATCTGCCTGTGATCGGACCCGGCGGCCCGGGCAACGCGCCCGACGCGGAGCTGCTCTTCACCGCCAACCCCGATGTAATCTTTACGATGTACAATTCCGACGTCTCCATTATCGATGAACTGCAGAGCAAGACCGGTATTCCCGTCGTTGCCCTCAGCTATGGCGACACCGAAGTGTTCGATCAGCATATCTATGATTCCCTGACGCTGATTGGCAGAGTCACCGGGCATGAAGAGCGCGCGGCGGAAGTAGTCGCCTTTATGCAGAATCTGGCGACCGAGCTGGGCCAGATGACCGCGGGCGTGGAAAACAAGCCCACCGTGTACCTGGGCTGCCAGTCGAACCGCGGCAGCCACGGCATCGAGAGCACGGTCGGCAACTACATCCTGTTTGACGTGCTGGGTATCCGCAACGCCGCCGCAGAGGCCGGCATTCCCGAGTATGCGATGATCGATAAGGAAAAGATCATCGAAATGGATCCGGATATCATCATCATCGACGCGGGCGGTTATCAGCTGCTGGTCGAGGATTACGAGGCAAATCCTGAGTTCTATAATTCTCTCCGGGCCTTCAAGGAGGGGAAGGTGTTCATGCAGATGCCTTATAACTACTATTACACCAACCTTGAGATCGCCATGGCGGACGCTTACTACATTGCCTCTGTCGTTTACCCGGAACTGTTTGCGGACACCGATATTCAGGCCAAGTTTGCCGAGATCTCCGAGTTCATGCTGGGAATGAACTGCTATGACGCCATTGCTAATGAATACTACGGCGGGTATCAGGCGGTAACCCTGGGCAACTGAGGATAACGGTCAAGCACGGAATCCGAACGATCTGCGCAGTCTGTGCGGCCCCCGCCGGAATCGGCGGGAGCCGCTTCGCTACGGAAAGATGAGGAAAGAACAATGCAGGAAACCACAAGAGAAGCCTGGGATCGGATGGCCGACAACTATCAGGCGGTTTTTCGTCTTGGCCTGAACGAGTACAACGAAGGGCTCCTTCGCTTCTGGCACGAGGTAGGCATGCTCAGACCCGGCTTCCGCTTTCTGGATATCGGCTGCGGCGTGGGCAAATACGGGACCTACCTCGCGGAGCTCGGCTACGATGTGACGCTGACGGACATATCCGGTGAGATGCTGCGTCACGCAGAGGAAAACATGGCAAAGTATTCTACACCCTGGGCCGTGTACCGCTGCGACTTCAACGAAATTACCGGTCGCGAGGAGGTCTTCGCAAAAGGCTTTGATCTGGCGATCTCGACCTTCTCTCCTGCCATCCATGACGCGGAAACCGTTCGCAAGATGAGCGGCATGACGCGCGGCTGGTGCTTCCTAGCCCGCTTCCAGAATTGGGAGCAGCCCTTCCGGGATGCGCTCATGCGGGAGATGGGGATCGAGCCGAAGCAAGCCTTCGGCGATCTCAAGGGCGATGTCGCCTCGATGATCCAGGCGGTCAGCGCGGCGGGTTATACGCCGCTCGTTCGGATTGTGGACTACAACTGGTCGGATCGGCGCACACCGGAGCAGATGGCGGCATATCTGCGCAGAAGCTATTTTGCCGAAGAGGCAGAAGCGGAGAGCCTTTGCGCAGAGGCCCTGTCCGCCGCTGCAAAACTGAGCGATGAAGACGGCTTCGTAGACGACTCTGTGAACACGAAAGTGGCTTGGATCTATTGGAAAACGGAGGAATAGACATGGATATCCACGAATTGTATCTGAAAGCCGGCGAGCTGCACGGCCATTATTGCCCGGGCCTTGCCATTGGCGTCAGAGCCGCGGCGGAAGCGCTGCGGATCCTGGAGGTCGAGAAGAAGGGCTTCAACCTGTACTGCATCGCGGAGAGCCGCGCCTGCTATCAGGACGGCATCCAGATGGTGTTCGGCACCACGCTGGGGGACGGGAATCTGGAGCTCCGACAGCGCGGCAAGACCGCCTTCAATTTCTATGACCGGGACACCGGGAAAAGCGTTCGTCTGGTCATGAGCGACTGGCCGAAGACCACGGATCGAAAAGAAATGGCGGAGTTTATTCTGACCGCGCCGCTCGAGCAGGTCTTTGCTCAGACGTCCGTTCATTTCGAAGCGCCGCCCAACACCTTTACCCGCCATGAAAGCAGGAAATGCCCGCGTTGCGGAGAATTCTGCAGCGAGCCCTTTCTGCGCGTAATCGACGGCGAGATCGTCTGTCTCGACTGCGCGGAGAGCTGAGCGATGTTCACCAGAGAACAGCTGCTTGCCTGGCAGAAGAGCGGCTGCGCGGAGCTGATGCGCGACTGCGGCATCGAGCCTGGTCAGATCGTGATCGATTTCGGCTGCGGTCGAGGTAATTACGCCTTCGGTGCGGCGGAGGCCGTCGGCTCTGAAGGACGAGTCTATGCGCTGGATATCAAGCCGGAGGTGCTCGTCTGGCTCGAACAGGAAAAGCCCCTGCGCGGAACGGATAATCTGATCCCCCAAATGTCGCATGAGAACGCAGACATGGATTTCGAAGACGGGAGCGCAGACACGGTTTTGTTCTATGACATGATCCATATGGAGGGAATGCGGAAGCACTTCCTTGAAGAGTGCCGGCGTGTGCTGAAGCCGGGCGGCGTGCTGTCCATTCTGCCCTTCCATTTGACGGAGGACGAGACGACCGGCGTGATGAAGGAAGTTGAAGCTGCCGGTTTCACTCCAGACCGGATCCTGAAGGACCGCGGGCTGCATTTCGATCTTCACCTGGTCAACAGCGAGAAGGAAGAATCCTTCTCCAGTCTGGAGCGTGCGACGGTGTACAATTTCCGCAAGCAATGAAAAACCAAGCCATTTCAAGCAGCCGATGAAAGAATTTATCCCATGAGCGAGATAAAATCTCACTCATGGGATAAATGTCTCCTTGACAAAACGCTCCCGGAGGACAAAAGAGCTTTCCTGAATGATGAAGAAGGCAAGAGGGAAACCGTCCCCTCGTCCCGCACAGGTCTCAGGCGCTCAGAAGGCCCACTTGCCCCGGCGGAAGACGGGAACGATGCTGCCGTCGCGGGTGACGGCGTCGATGTCCAG
>JAEEGL015666335.1_pt1 | contig 13633 bp, 8 predicted proteins | sample 9134231 | NCBI WGS metagenome assembly JAEEGL01 (sample SAMN16246548, study PRJNA631951) | gut metagenome | biome: gut microbiome; feature: rumen; material: fiber-attached | host: Bos | place: Iran: Karaj | collected 2018-10
CGGCGATCGAGCGCAAAGACGGGGGCTGAGTGCGTATCAGCGAGCTTCGCGAAGCTGATAGCCACGCGCAAGAGGGCGTATCGGCGGTGATGGCAAGGGGACATGTCCCCTTGCCAGTCGCTGCCGATAGCCCGACAAAAGCGAGCCGTATGCGCCAACGGCGCATAGGCCCTATGTGACAGGATAGTTGTCAGTGGTTAGTCAAATCGTGGTATAATTCTCTGCGTGGATGTGCTCAGCAATGCGCTGCATCCTGGCTGTTAAAGACCTGAAGCATTTCGGTGTAATCCATGCCTCAGAACGTGTACATGTGATTTCGGTTATAGACAGGGTTTTCCAATGCCTGTGATCCCCTTTCAAATCGTTCGGCTGGCCAAGGGCGGCCAGGGCATTTCGTACTACAACGAAAAAGTCTTTTTCGTGGATGGCGCTTTGCCCGGTGAATCGGGAAAGGCCGAAGTCACCAGCGAAAAGGCCAGATTTGGCTGCTGCCGCGCGGTTTCTTTCGATTCGGTGTCGCCGCTTCGCGAGCAGCACGATAAGTGCCCGATTTCGGGTAAATGCGACGGATGCGGCTTTCGCCATGTGACGCAGGCGGCTGCATTCAAACTCAAAAGTGAAGCGCTTTGCAGCGAAATCTTCAAGATTGCGCATCTCGATCCCATTGGTCCTGTCTTTTATCCGGTGGCGGGGCCGGATGGTTCGCTCGATGGCCTGCGGCAAAGGATTCGGCTGCATCTGGCGGATGGAAAAACTGGCTATTTTGCGCACAATTCCCACAGCATCGTGCCTGCGGGCCGGTGCGTGGTGATCCATCCGGTGCTGCGATCCATCGTCGAACGCCTGGAGGCCATTCAGCCGCCAGCATTGTATTTTGCCTGCGATTTACAAATCGATCTCGATGATGATTGCAACGCATTTCTCCACATACGGCCGACCGAAACCGATCGCGCTCGTCAAAAGACGAAAACAAAGATGGTGAAACCTGCAGTCTGGCTGAATCAAATCGTGAAATCCGGGTTGTTTGCGGGAATACGGTTTGGTGAAGAACTCATTCTGGGCGACGGGATGATTCGCAATACCATTGCAATGCCGGGGGCTTCGGATGTCGTTTGCTGGCGCCGCATCGGCGATTTCGCGCAGGCGACGAAACAGGGAAATGAAATATTGCACAGGATTGTTGCCGATTTTTTGGTGCAGACAAAGCCCCGCGCGGTTGCCGATTTGTTTTCGGGATCCGGCAACTTCACTTTTCGCGCCGCGCAGTTTGCGCCAGAGGTGCATGCTTTCGAGTTCTTTTGCGATTCGGCAGCATTTAACCGCGGCTGCGAAGATAACCGCAGGTTCTGGCCCGAGGGGACAACCGTCGATTTGCAAATGTGCGATTTGACCAAAGGTTTGCCGCAAACTGCCGCCAGCTGTGATGTCGCGGTGTGTGATCCCGCCCGCGAGGGGCTTTCCGAAAAGATGTGCAGCGATCTGAAAAAATCAAAAATACAGCACATCCTGTATATTTCGTGCGAAGCGACCAATTTTGCCCGCGATTTGGCCAGACTGAGCCATACTTTTGGTCTGGAATCGATAGGATTTGTCGATATGTTCCCACAGACTCCGCATGTCGAAACGGTGGCGCGTCTGTCGCGGCGGCAGTAGTTGTGCACAGACAAAAAAAACGCCCCGATTGGGGCGTTTGGGTGCATTCAAAAGCTTGCTTTAGTTGACGAAAACGTTGGGGCTTCCGGTGATGGTATGACCGGTGCCGCCGCAATGCTTGGTTTCGTCGTTCAAACGCACGAGCGGTTTGCCATTGACGAAAACATTGGGGCTTCCCTCGTTGGTGTTGAACGTATTGGGACCGCAGCATGCTGCGTGGATTCCCGGATCACCCTTGCGAATCGCGTTGAGTGAATTGATAAAGACGTCGTTGGAACCATCGATTGTTGGCCCGATGCAAACGTGCGGACAACCGGGGCAACCGTGTGAATCGCCGACAACCATTGCGAGATCGCCTAATCTGACTGCATTCATGTATCACTCTCCTTTTGGGGATTAAAGACCCCAATTTATACTCGAAGGGTATTTTACCGCAAGCTGTGTGCCCATTCAAAATAAATTTGCGGCGAAGCGCTGTGTTCGCCGCAAATGGTGGGCGATGTTATTTGGCGGCAAGCGCGGCGTCGATTTGTTCTTTGAACTTATCGAAAGGCTGTGCACCGACGAATTTCTTGCCATTGATGACGAACGTGGGGGTGCCGGATGCGCCGGCTTTTTCGGCATCGGCGATTTCAGCTTCGACCTGTGCGGCGTATGTATGGTTGTCGAGATCGGCTGTGAACTTGGCGACATCTAACCCCAGCTGGGTGGCATATTCGATGAGTGCTTCGCGTTTGAGGCTCTTCTGGTTGGCAAACAGGATTTCGTGCATCTCCCAGAACTTGCCCTGAGCGCCAGCGGCGAGCGCAGCTTCGGAAGCCAGTTTGGCATCGGCGTGGAAGGACAGCGGTCTGTTCTTGAAGATGATGCGCACCTTGTCGCCGTATGCTTCTTCGACCTGCTTGATCGTGGGTTCGACTTTGGCGCAGAACGGGCACTGGAATTCGCTGAACTGATAAATCACGACCGGTGCATTTTCGGGGCCCTTGGCATACGATTTACCCTGTGTGAGAACGATGGGCTCGGCGGGAATCTGAGCTACAGGCGGACGAACGTCGCGCATTGGGCGGGCCACTGAGGGAGGATTGTTTTTGCTTTCTTCGAGATAGATGGTCTTGTAGAGCGCATCGGCTGCAACGCCGCGTTTGATGTATTTGTCGGCAATTGCGAGTTCGTTGTTGAGGCTCCTCTGGAAGCTTTCGATTGGCTGTGCGCCGCTGATGACGGTACCATTCATGAAGAAGTGCGGTGTGCCCTGGACACCCACGCTTGCGCCCTGCGAAAGGTCAGCTTTGACGCGGTTTTTCACGGAATCGCTCTCCATATCGGCTTTGAATTTCTCGATGTCCAGTCCGATTTGTGCGGCATATTTTTCGAGATCTGCCTGGTCGAGGTTTTTGTTGTTGGCGAAGAGCAGATCGTACATTTCCCAGAATTTGCCCTGGAGAGCGGCAGCTTCGGCGGCGCGGTGCGCACCTTCGGCTTTGTCGTGGAAGGGCAGCGGGTTGTGTTTGAAGATAAGGCGGATTTTGCCGGGGTTATTCTTCATGAGTTCATGAACGGTATCGTTGGCGCGCTTGCAATAGGGGCACTGGAAATCGGTGAACTCGATGAGGGTAATGGGGGCATCTTCGGGACCGAGAGCGGGAGCGCCGCTGAATTCGACCATCTTGCGTGCAGGAGGTTTGGGGGCGTTGCGTTTGACCAGCTCGTTATAAAGCTTTTCGCCATCCAGACCGGTTTCTTTCTGGACTTTGCGGGCATTTTCGAGGGCTTCGTCGATTTTGGCTTTGAACTGCTCGTAGGGGACAGCGCCTTTGAGCGGCATGCCGTTGATGCTGAAGTTGGGGGTTCCCTTGATATCGTTGTCTTCACCGATCTTGAGGGCTTTGTCGATGGCGGCAACGGTCTCGGGCGATTTGAGATCGGTGCGGAACTTGTTCAGATCGAGGCTCAAATCTTTGGCATATTTGATCAGGTCATCTTCTTTGAGGTTCTTTTGGTTTTTGAACAAAGTATCGTGCATTTCCCAGAATTTGCCCTGCAAACCGGCGGCATGCGCAGCCTGATGGGCGAGCTTGGCGTCTTTGTGCATCGCGAGCGGGTTGTGATTGAAAACGATGCGGACGGTATCGGGATAATTCTTGAGCACTTCGGCCAGGGTCGGTTCGACTCTGCCGCAGAACGGGCACTGATAATCGCTGTATTCAACGATGGTGACGATGGCATTCTTGGCACCGCGGGCCGGGCGTCCCAGTGCATCTGTCGAAGCTGCACCTGCACCCTGTGAATTGGAGGCGATCATGGTGCTGATGATGTAGTTGCGGTTGGGCAGATTATCGATGCGGGCGACTTCGTCGCTGACGGCCTGCAGAAGCGCATCTTTGGTCACGTTGCCCTTAAACTCCAGGGCTTTGCCGTTGATGAAGATTGCCGGAGCGGCTTTGACGCCGAGTTTCTTGGCCAGAAGGGCATCGGCTTCGATTTTCTTTTTGGTATCATCGGAGTTCATGGCCTCGAGGAATGCTTTGGCATTGATATTGAGGTCGAGTGCAATCCGGACGGCTGCATTTTCGTCGAACGCCTTATCGTCTCTGTTGGCGACCATTTTGTCGGCATATTCCCAGAATTTGCCGAAGTTCTGGGCTGCGACTGCGGCCTTGGCGCGGATCATCGATTCGGGTTCGCCGTCTTTGGCATTTTTGGCTCTGAGGGGATACGACTTATAGACGACGGCAACTTTGTCGCCATGGGCTTTGAACAGATCGTCGAGCCCTTCGCGCAGCACATACTGGGTTGCCGGAGTTGTGAAATCGCCAAAGATGACAACGGTTGCATTGGCATTGACACCGCCTTTGACGGGGCTGTTGGCGATTGGCAGGATGTTGGAATCGATGTTCAGGTTTGCATACTGAGCCGAGACATCCGGGCTGGAAGTGCTGACATCGTGCTGGTTAACGATTCCACCCAGGCCAAATCCCAATGCAGCGGCAAGTGCAGCGATTGTTGTGGTAACAGCTATGTTCGAATTGGACATTACGCATACTCCATAAATAAAAGACAAATCAAAGGGAGCCATGGAACCGGGGCGTTGCGGGGGGCACCCCCGCACAAGGGGGTAGGCGCGTATTTGCCTGCAAATAGCGCCGTAGGGGGCGGCTGCCCCCGCCCTATAACCAAACGCAGGGTTCTGGCAGGCTTAAATAAACAAGGCCGGACGATTCCGGCCAAACCTCATCGCAAAAATTACTATTTGTAACACACTGCGCAGAATTAAACAAGACCGTCCAAAAGGGCGCTCCAATGCGAGTGAATGAGCGATTCGTTGGGGGCGGTATCTTTTAGGATATCGGCGATTTCGCTGTGGATTTCGCCGAGTGACTTGAAGTCGCTGAGCTGTTCGAAGCCTTTGCATGCGTCGTAGAGGGTTTTGAGGCGGACTTCGGGGGCGCTGTCCTGCACTTTCGAGAGCAGGTGAAGTGCGGCGGATTCGGTGCGGGAATCGCCGTTTTTGTGTGCGGTATCGATGGCCATGTTGAGAATTTTGGTCGCGCGCATGTTTTCGCCGATGGCGATGCTGCGGCGGGCGATGGCCAGAAAGGCTTTGCCGACGTACAGCACATCGTTGAGACGGCGGGCGGTATCGATAAACACCTGGCTCATCGACATGTCGTATTCGAGGCGCACCACGAGCACCGAGAATTTCAGCTCGAGCTGTTCATAACTGAGCGGTTCGGAGAGGGCGCTGAGGCATTCGAGGGCGTGATCGAGGTAGCGGCGGGCTTCGTCGATTTTTTGTTCGTGTGCGCAGAATCTGGATTTGAGCACATCGTATGCCGCATGTTTTTCGGGCGAATCGGAATCGGCGAGCGCGAATTCGAGCCATTCGATATGCTGGGCGGCGTTTTCATAATCGCCGCTTTCCAGGCAGATTTCGGCCTCGATAAACCAGATGGAGGTCATTTCGGGGGTGTGGGAATCGATGTATCCCAGGTGCTGTTTGAGCGCATTTTTGGCCGATTCGACGAACTCGCGCGACTGTTCGAGTGTGCCCCACAGCAGGCACTGGCGCGCCAGATGACGGTAGACATCGAAGGCATCATAATACATGTGCGCGGCGAGCAAATGCGCGGCGATTTCGATATCGTTGTCGAAACTGGGCGGCGCTTCGCGGCGGGCTTCGACGATGACGCGGTGATAATCCTGCAGATCGTAGGGTTCCATCGTGGCCAGAAGCGCATCGCGCATCAGCGGATTGTAAAAGGTGAGCGTCGTTTCATCGAGGGTTTTGAGCAGGCCGCCCGAAAGACCCAGCGAAATGAACGAGCTGTGGCTGATGAGACGCTGATTGCCGGGCATGTGCTTGATCGCGGTCGCCAGCAATTTCGGGGTAAACCGCTCGCCAAAGAGTGCGGCGAGTGTCGCCACAGGCTGATAGGTGCGTACCGGATACTCGCTGAATGTCATGTGGATCTGGCGCAGAATTGATTCGTGCACCATCTTGGGAATGGGCAGTTCGGCGATGGGCTGTTTGCTCGCATAACCGCGGGATGTGGGGACCAGAAATCCAGCCAGCTGCCATTGGCGGGCGAGGTCTACGGCGATTTGCGGCATTCCCTGGGCCATATTTTCGATGAAGCCCGACAGTTCTTCGCAAACGCCGAGGCTCTGGGTGATGAGCGTATGCATGTTGGCGTTTGAGAGCGGCTCGATTTCGATGCCGCGGCGCAGCCATATCGCATTTTCGTTGCCCAGTGCGATTTCGAGGTCGGTCGGCACTTCGTTTATCGTCGTATTGACCACGCACACCAGCACTGGTTTGTTCATCGAAGCATTTTCGCTGAGCTCGCGGACGATGGCACAAAGCTCCATGCGCTGTTCGGAGCGCACGTTGTCGAAGCTGAGCACCAGCGGGCGCACGCGCGTGAGCATCGAGAACACGGTGCTGAGCAGGTCGTCCATCTTGCTGAGCGGCGGCGTTTTTTGCGAGATCTCGGCGCGGAATATCGTGTTGAGTGCGACCACGCGGGGATCGCTCTCGGTTTCGGTGTGCAGGAACCGGCAAAGCCCCAGAATGACCTGCTGCGGGGTGAGCGTCTTTAAAAGCAGCTTTGCAAACAGCGCACGATAGACGGCGAACCGCAGATTGGCGCAGCTTGAACCGTCGACGACGAGCGAAGTGGCCGTCCCATTTTTAAAGCATTCCTGTGAGAAGCTTTCGAGAAAACGGCTTTTTCCGACGCCGGGGCGTCCGGTTATCAGAACCACGGCTGAACGCCGGCAGTGATAGACATCCTGCAGATAGCGGTTGAGCAGCAGTTTGGCGCTCTGGTTGCCCACATAAAGCGGCGGACGCAGCGAAAGCACCGAATAATTGTAGTTGCAATGCTCCAGCTCGGGCAGCACCGTGCTGTAATTTTTGGGCGCAAATTCGCTCGAGAAGAACGGCGTATTCAGCTCGGGACGGAAGTCGATGAGCGTGTCGCTTGGGAGTTTATAGGCCTGTGTGCCGAACTCGAGGTTGTCGCGCACCAGATGGTAGCGGCGCAATGCGGCCCGGAAATCGGCCGCAGTTTCGTAGCGGCTGTCGGGCATCTTTTCGAGCAGACGGTCGATAATCGGCGTGAGACGGCGGGCGGATTCGAATTCGGGCAATGGACTAAACGGCTTGGGTTTGTCTTTGGCCTGAGCCACCATCACCGTCACTGCGTTTGCGCCTTTGAACGGCGGTTCGCCGGTAAACAGCTCGTAGAGAATGCACCCGATGCTGTAGAAATCGGTCGCAGGACAAATCTGATAGTGCTCGTCACATGCCTGTTCGGGCGCCATATAAATCGGTGTGCCGACGACCATGCCGTCGCATGTGATGCGCGTATCGTTTTCGTCCATCTGCAATGCCAGACCAAAATCCATGATCTTGGGCATCAGATGGTTCGATTCGTCTACGGTGACCAGAATGTTGTCGGGCTTGAGATCGCGGTGGATGAGACCGTGGCAGTGCGCTTCGTCAAGGCCTTCCAGAATGCGGTCGAGCAGCATCATAATCTCATCGAATGAATGATGCTTGACCAGCGAAGCGCCAATGGGGATGCCGTCGACCTGCTCCATAAAAATGTAAGGTTCGCCCGTGAGCATCTGCCCGACATCATAGACCTGAACGATGTAGGGATGGATGAGCTGCGCAAAATTCCTTATCTCGCGCTCGAAACGCGTGAGAGAGACCTCGCTCGATTCGTTTTTGCGACGGATGACCTTGAGCGCGCCGACTTTGTTCACCCGGGTGTCCCGCACAGACCACACGACGCCCATGCCGCCTTCCCCAAGCCGGCTGATGGGTTCAAAATACTCTGGCAAACCTTCAAAGGCGGTTTCCACCATTTCGTTGCACTCCGCAATTGCTTATCGGCTGCGAATCGTCACCTGCGAATGCTTTCGCACAGCCTCAAAAAATCATCATTATAAATTTTTATCCACAAAGCAAATAATTAAACACACACAACCGAGCCCCTTAACGTGGCAGGTAGGTGTTTTGTTCCAAAAAAAAATCATCATTTCTTCATCTCGATAAATCATTTGGAATACCATGCCTTTCGCAGATATAATTGATAGGATCGATGTTCGCTTCGGGTGTTCGTGAATGAGATGCGCCTGACGGGCGTCTTGATTTTTGGTGTAACCGCAGGCGCCGCAGGCGCGCCCGGAATAAAGAGAATTTAGCGAAAGGGATAAAATATGAAGAAAGCACACAGACTGAATCAGGTTCAGGCATCATTGACGCTTGCGATTACCGCACGCGCAGCCGAGATGCGCGCCGAAGGTCTCGATGTCGTGAGTTTTGGTGCGGGAGAACCGGACTTTATTACGCCGCAGCCCATCATTGATGCGGCCAAGGCTGCGCTCGATCGCGGCATGACCAAATACACGCCGGTGACCGGCATGCCGGCGCTGCGCGCCGAAATTGCCTCGTGGTACACCAGGACCTTTGGCGTCGAAACCAAATCGGACGAAATCATCGTGGGCATCGGCGGCAAACAGGTGATCTACAACGCCGTGATGTCGCTGGTCGATCCCGGTGATGTCGTGCTCATTCCCGCGCCCTACTGGCTCTCGTATCCCGCAATGGTGCACCTCGCCGACGGCACGCCCGTTTTCATTCCCACCGAACAGTCCGACGAATTCCTCGTTTCGCCCGAAAAACTCGAAGAAGCCATCAAACAGTATCACCCGGTGCTGCTCATTTTGAACTCGCCATGCAACCCCACCGGAGCCGCCTACAGCGCCGAAAAACTCGAAAAACTCGCCGCAGTGCTGCGAAAATATCCCGATGTGATGATTCTGTGGGACAACATCTATGGTCAGCTCGTCTACAACGGCTTTAAACACGTCGAGCTGGCGAAAGTCGCACCAGACCTCAAGAATCGCATCATCACGACCGGCGGATTCTCGAAATCGTTCGCGATGACCGGCTGGCGTCTCGGGTTTGCCATCGCCGATCCCGCGCGCATCAAGCTGATGACGACGCTGCAAAGCCACTCGACCTCAAACGCCGTCAGTTTTGCGCAGGCCGGCGCCATCGAAGCATTGCGCCTCGATCCCTCGGTCGTCGAAAACATGCGCCAGGCTTTCGAACGCCGCCGCGGCATCATCCTGAGCGAAATCGCCAAATTCCCCGATCTGTCGTGCCTGCCTCCAAACGGCGCTTTCTATGTGATGCTGAATTGCACAAAATTCTGCGATATCGACAAGGGTGACGTAAAAATTCACAACGACATCGAACTCGCCCAATATCTGCTCGAAAAGGGCCTCGTGGCTACGGTTCCGGGCACGGCGTTTGGTGCGCCAGGCTACCTGCGCCTTTCGTTCGCCATGAAGGACGACGATATCATCAAGGGCATCCAGCGCATCGGAAATACGCTCGAAAAATTGAAATAGAATTTTGCGCTAATCGTGCTCTTTTGAATTTTATGTTTGCCGGGCTTTTCGGCTGCTGCGCGCCGAATACGCCCGGCTGCGGCGTCTATGTCGGCTGCGCCTCCATACGCCGCCGCCCACATGTTGATTTCTGCACCCCAAAATGATTCGGCAAAACCATGAGAACTCAGCTCTATAAACGCGTTGCAGACTATATGTTTGCGATTTATCAGTGGATTAGCGGCCATGGTCCCATGCCGTTCGAACCCAAAGCGCCGGGATTGTTCGTCGATGTGCTGGAATACCAGCGCCTGAACCATCCGCTGTATGGCAAATATTGTGAAATCAACGGCTGCACGAAACGCGGAAAGTCCATCTTTGACTATCCGCCTTTGCCCGTGGAATCGTTCAAACGCGCGGATTTATGCCCGTTTGACGCGGATCTGACCGTTGCAGAATTCCACTCCAGCGGTACGACAGAGGGCGTGCACAGCATTCACAAATTCCGCGATATTGGTCTGGTGCAGCGCACCAATCTGCTCACCTTCAGCATGTGGATGCTGCAGCTTTTGCCCAAACTGGCGCGATTCTATTCGCTGATGCCGACGCCGCAGAATAACCCGCATTCGTCGCTGGGATTTATGATTTCGCAGTTTGTCGACGGCATTGGTGCACCAGGATCCGGCAGCTTTTTCACGATGGAAAACGGGCTGGATGCAGACGGTCTTTGTGATGCGCTCGAACAGTCGTATCGCGAGGAAATTCCGGTATATCTGATGGGACCTTCGTTTGCCTGGGTGCATCTGCTCGACCAAATGGGCGACCGGATGCTCAAATGCGCACCGGGCAGCAGTCTGCTCGAAACCGGCGGCTACAAGGGCAAATCCCGCGAAGTGCCCCGCGGTGAACTGCGCGATGCGCTTGCCGCAAAACTTGGGCTGGATCGCCGGTTTATCTATGGCGAATACGGCATGTGCGAGCTCTCCAGCCAGGGCTATGAAATCTGTGCGCTCAACACCACCGGTGCGCTGCCGCAGGAGGGACTCTATATCTTCCCGCCATGGCTCAAATGCATCGTCTTTAATCCCGACGATATGACCCCGGTTATGCCTGGAAATCCCGGGCAAATCGCTTTCTGCGACCTGTGCAATCTGGACAGCGCCGCCTATATTCTCACCGGTGATGTCGGCACTTTGGTCGAACTGCCGGGCGAATTGCGGCAGCGCATCAAGGGATATCCTCGGTATGCCCTCGATTTGGCCGGACGCGCTCCCAATGCGGTGCCAAAGGGCTGTTCCATCGCCTGGGATGAATGGGCGCGAGTCTGAGGCATCGGGCAATTGGCAATCGGCATTCGTGATGCGTCATCATGATATTTGATGCGCCCGCAGGGCGCAACCGCCAGCACTCTGAAAGCGTGCCAGAATTCAGCCAGGGGTAAGCCCGCAGGGCGCAACCCCGGGGAATCGGCAATTGTGGATAAACTCTTTACCATTTTGGCACACAATTTGAAATTTTAAGCCGGGTAGATTAACGCCACTTGTTGATCTCCACACTTCAATTTGCGACGCGTGGTTTTTTTGCATCGAAGTATAAGGAGCTCGGCTATGAAATCATCACTATTGAGATTGGGAATATTGGTTGGCCTGACGATGGGGTTGCAGGCTGGTTGCAGCTACACCACGCTGCATGTCATGAATTATCCGTCGTTCTTCAGGAATGAGCAGGATTATCAGTCGATGGCTGTTGCGCGTGTTCAGAACAGCGTACAACCCGGACGTTTTACGCGGGAACTGAGTGCGGGCCTGGTCAGCAAAATGTACGACAACGGCTATTATGATGTGGCAGATTATACACACGAAGCCGTGAGCGATGAGCAGCTGATTGCACACCTGAGCAACAACACCGATACGGAGCTGGTGACGTTCAGCACGGTCGTCGATTATGGCGAGCGCTGGGATGAGCACACCGAAACACGCACCGAAACGCGCACCTATTACGAAGAGGATGAGGAAGGCAACGAAATCGAATACACCGAGGAATACAAGGTGAAATATCCGGTTTATGAGCGCACGACTTATGCGGATACGTCGGTGATTGTGCTGGATGTGCAGTCGGGAAGGACGGTTTATAACTCGGTCCGCAATGGCCAGTGCTACGAAGAGTCTGAAGATCCTGGCAATATGTCGTCACCGATGAGTGCTTTGTGGTGTGCGTTCGACCGTTCGTTGTCGAGCGAGGTGTATCAGATTAGCCCGACCTACGATTCGGTGCGCGTCGATGCCGAAGAAGTGCTGAAGGTTTACCGTGTGGATTCGGAGAACAAATGGGTGCGCACGACGGATTTTGGCCCGAATGATACGATGGCGATTTCGTTTGGATTCCCGAGTGCGGCAATCTACAACTACTTCAAATACGATATCGTTTACGGCGATGACGAGACGGTCATTGCTTCGGATTCGATGTATTGGAAGGGCGGAAACCGCAAGGTTTTCCAGTTCGATATCGCTTCATTCCTTGAAAACAGCGGTGGTGTAAAGAAATACACGATTCGCCTGTGGAACGGAAAACGCGTGGCATTTACCCGCAAAATCAAGGTGAAATAAATAAAGACGCCGCGTATCGCAGATAGCGGCGTTGGTGAGCAGTAGGGGCGGCCCTGTGTGGCCGCCCCAATGCGTGTAGGCACGTGTCGTGACACGTGCCATATAAAAAAAGCGCCGCGTATCGCAGATAGCGGCGCTGACGCGCGGCGTATCGCAGATAGCCGCGCCACATCAAAACATCCTATTCCTTGTGCGCTTTGACCTTGATCCAGAGCTCGGAGATCATCTTGCGGATGACGTCGTTGTCGTGGAAGATTTCGTCTTTGGGGTTTCCGCTGCGCGGTTTGTAGGCGGCGTTGTCTTCGTAGTTGCCGCCTTCTTTGGTCATTTCGGCATAGGCTTTGGAGTTGGGCGATGTGTAGCCGACGGCCTCGGTGTTGCCCAGGGCGGCTTCGTAGCTGATGACGTAGTTGATGAAGATGTTGGCCAGCTTGGGATTCTCGGCGTTTGCGGGGATGACCATGGCGTCGTACCAGACGTTGGTGCCTTCGTTGGGTGCGAAATATCCCATGTTTTTGTTTTCGTTGAGGATGGTGGCGGCGTCGCCCGAATAGACGATGGCGAGGTCTTTAAGACCGCTGCTCATGTTGTCGATGACTTCGTCGGTGACGTAGGCCGGTTTCATCGTGTCGTTCATCTTGAGCAGCCATTCGTAGGCCTGATTGATTTCGTCGCGGTTTTCGGTGTTCATCGAGAAACCGAGCTGTTTGAGGGCGACCATGAAGCTGTCGCGTTCCGAATCGTACCAGTAGATTTTGCCGGCATAATCGGTGTTCTGGAAGATATTGTAGCCCTGGCTTTCGACGGTTGCGGCATCGACTTTGGTCTTGTTGTAGACGATGCCGACGTTGCCCCAGAAATAGGGGATGGAGTAGGTGTTGTCGGGATCGAAGCTGAGGTTTTTCACGGAATCCGACAGCTCGCTCATGTTGGTGATGACGGATTTGTCGATGGGCTGCAGCATTTTCTGCTTGAGCAGGCGTTCGATCATGTAGTCGGAGGGGACGAGAACGTCGTATTTGTCGCCGGCCTGAACCTTGGCATACATCATTTCGTTGCTGTCGAAATACTCGACGATCACTTTGACTTTGAACTGTTTTTCAAAGTTGGGAACGAGCGTTTCGCTCATGTAGGCACCAGGAATATAGAGCTTGAGCTTGCCATTGCCGAGATCGGGCTGGGCTTCGGGAGCCTTCTGTGGGGCTTCGGCGACTGCGGCGTTGTTATCGGCATCGGAATTCGCCGGCTTGTTTTCGTTGTTTCCCTTGGAGCATGCGGAACCAACAAAGAGACCGGCTGCGGCTACCGCGACCATTCCGGTTTTGGCGATAAATGAAAATCTGCTGGTGGTTTCTGTTTTTTTCATGTCTTTCCCTTAAGCGTTGAGAGACTATTCACAGATGGTCTCTGATGGTTTTTAACCTTCGTTCTTTGTTGTGGCTTTGCGCTTAAGCATTTGAATC
>JAEEGL015800599.1_pt1 | contig 13633 bp, 6 predicted proteins | sample 9134231 | NCBI WGS metagenome assembly JAEEGL01 (sample SAMN16246548, study PRJNA631951) | gut metagenome | biome: gut microbiome; feature: rumen; material: fiber-attached | host: Bos | place: Iran: Karaj | collected 2018-10
ACGTTAGTGGCTCGAATTGCCAAGAGTTTAGTTTGTTGATGCATGAAAACGGGATGAAGCGATAAAGCATTGACAACGTTTGAGCGGATGAAGAGATTGCGCAATCCATAATTGAAATCCCTGTTATTGAGAAAATACACCTTCCCTTCGCTTAACCATGCTGAATAAGAACTGTAAGTGGGATATTCATTGGCCTCATGTGCCGTGAATGTCCAAATCGAACCTTCTTGGTTATTGTCTTCCGTTAATTCCAAGTTGCCTGATTTTGCGGAAACCTGTCTCAAGAACACCGTTGACTCGCCAGGAAGGGCGATGTAATAATCGCCATTGATAATGCCTTCGTACCGAATGATGTTGGTTTGTCCGTTGTTTTTAAGCGTATAAGTTTTACCGGCAATTGTTGGGAAACGAATCTCGTTGTCGTTGATAATCTCAAAGTCTATTTCTTTGCCCTCGTCATCAATGATGTCAAAACAACAAGAAGCATCAGTATGCTTGATAATTGCCATCTTTCCTTCGTCAGATACTATCTTTACGGTCGTGGCTTTTCCGTTTTCCCATGCGATGTCTATGCCGAAGCCATTAATGGCACGTAATCCGCGCACTTTACCTTTCGTCCAAATGTTTGCAGGAAGAGCAGGCAACAATTCCAATTTTCCTTGGTAGCTTTGCAACAACATCTCCGCCATACCTGCCGTAACGCCAAAGTTACCGTCGATTTGGAAAGGAGGATGTGCATCCCATAGGTTCTCATAGATACCACCGCGCTCAGAACCGTCATTGTATGTTACGGTGGTCAGCGTAAGCGCTTTTTTGATAAGACTTTCACAACATTCTCCGTCGTGACAACGAGCATGAAGGTTTACCTTCCATCCCAACGACCAACCCGTACCAGCGTAACCTCTCACGTTCAATGAATTCTTTGCTGCCTCATAGATAACAGGGTCGATGTCATTCGCAATCTCGTGCCCTGGATATAGGCCTATGAGATGTGACAAATGGCGATGAGAGTTGTAGGAACCCACTTTCGATTGTGATGTATATTTCCATTCGCGCAATAAAGTTGTTCCGTTTACCACCTCCGTTGCAATGCCTTTGTCCAACTTATTAAACTTGTTGATGAGGTTGTTCTTGAAAGTAGTGGAAACGCAATTATCGCCCAATTCATCGATAGCTTGTAGGGTATTGCTAAACAAATCCCACACCAATTGTTGTGAATGAGCGGTGGCATTCTCAGAGCCAGGCCCATGTTCGGGAGAATATTCATTAGGACATTCGTAAGTGCCATCGGAAGCCAGTTTCAATCGTTCGAGCCAATACTCGCAACATGATACCATAGCTGGTAAAGCCTTCGTTTGTAAATACTCCTTGTCAAGCGTATATTGATAATGTTGCCATAGGTGCATACAATACCAAGCGTTGGCGATAGTGTAGTTTTGCATCCAATTAGAACCAGAACCATAGATATTATTCTCCGTCGTGAGCGTCCAACCTTTTGTTTGTCCAGCTATTTGTGATGCGTTCTTTCTCCATTGCGGACGAACACACGCTTCCCGATAGATGTAATCCGTATACGCCGTATGCAAGTCGCTGAGGTTAGTCACTTCTGCGTGCCAATAGTTCATTTGCACGTTGATATTAGAGTGAATATCGCTATTCCAAGCAGGAGAATTACTATTGTTCCATATACCTTGCAAGTTGGCTGGCAACGTTACGCCTCTACTACTCGAAATGAGCAAATAGCGTCCGTATGTGAAATACAACTCTTCCAAAAGCAGGTTTTTGGAAGGATTACTATTGTAAGCTGAGATGAGTTTTGGCGTAGAGAGGGTATTTTTTACATCTGTGAGTGATAGTTGACATCGTTTTTCCAATGCTTGGTGGTCTTTTACATGGTCGTTTCTGATAGCCTCATACCCCTTTTCTTGTGCAGCTAAAATTGTGTTTGTTACTCGGGAAGGAAGCTCTGATGCTGGGTAGATATAGTCATCATTGTCTGGAGAGAAATTAGTAGCTCCACGTAAGTATACATACATCTCGTCCGCATCAGATACTTGAATTCCCTCATCCGTAGATGTGATGGTACCTCCACGTGTGACAATTCTCGTTTCACAATAAAAACTCTCGGGTTCTTTCGTGCCCGTTCTTGCCACGGTTCCATTGAATATAGCCTTTCCAATGCCATTTACAACGGAGTAAGTTGGTTTGGTACCATTGGCATTATATAAAATAATGTGGGTGTTGATACGTTTTTCCTCTGATGCTTGATAACGAATGGCAACAATATCATCAGGGTAAGAAGCGATGTATTCACGCTTGAAAGATGCGCCATTCGAGGAATATTCCACTCCTGCACATCCTTCTTCCAAATCAAGATAACGCCTATAGTCGGTTGTCGAAGTAGCGTCGGTGGTTGTTATGTAAAGTTGACCGAAGTTGAGATAACTGCCATACTCGCCATTACCCACAACATTACCAACGTGTCCGCGCCAGAGCGTCTTGTCGTTGAATTGTATAACGTCGCGATGAACGCCACCTAATATGGTTGCACCGAATTGCCCATTGCCAATAGGTAATGCTTGCGACATCCATGTAGTACCAGGAGAAGTGTACCATAATGTGTGCTTATGCGTGGGAGTCCATGTGGTAGTTCCTTGAATGCTTACCTCGTTGACAGCATCAGGCAAAGCGTCCGTAAATGCCATGTCTTCAGTAGCAACAAATGCCAATGGATTATTTGGGTCACCTTTCGTCCAACATCCTAATTCCCTTCCGAATCCTGCTCCGCCCCATTGATTGAGATAAGCAGCACTACTACCCAGTTGGTCTACATAGATTTCATATCCTTTATAAGTGCTATGAGTGGTTGTTACGATTTGGAAAGCAGAATATCCACTTGTGGGCGAGGTAGAAGTCTTAAACTTGTCGCCAGCATAATACATTACCTGTCCTCCACGACTGATGAATTGATACCTGTTGCCTGTAGAAGCAACGATTTTCCATTGTTGATTGGTTGCTTTTTTCTCCACCGCTTCCGCCGTTACGATGTTTTGGTTCTCGCCTTGTACGGTTAGCACACCCATACCGTTTTGCATCTGGATGTAATACCAATACTCCGTGCTTCCATTGCTTACGTTGGGAAACGTCGTTTGCGCCATGAGCGGCATCATGCTCATCAATAAGCAGAAAATAGTGTATAGCTTTTTCATCATGTGTGTATAGTTTTTGCAAATATAGTGATAATTTATGGAATTATCATCTTCTTTCGGTGAATATTTATGCTATCATTTTGGTGTGCAATAACAAAGGTGTCGTTTGTAGGAGGTGAAGAATCTAAAATCCGCGACAAATTCTAATCAATAACGAGTGCCAAACCAATAATTCTTTGTACTTTTGCAGTTGCTAATCAATATTGTTCTTATGGTACTAAATTATATTTGGATTGCATTTTTCATAATAGCGTTTGTCATAGCTTTAGTGAAATTGGTTTTCATGGGCGACTATGAAGTGTTTCCCGCTATCATGAATTCCACGTTTGATACATCGAAGACCGCTTTCGAAATATCTTTGGGATTGACAGGTGTGCTCTCGTTGTGGTTGGGAATCATGAAGATAGGTGAGAAGGGTGGAGTCGTTAACGTATTGGCTCGAATCCTTTCGCCCGTATTTACCAAATTGTTTCCCGACATTCCCAAGGGACATCCCGTTACGGGAAGTATATTCATGAATATTGCCGCCAATATGTTAGGACTTGACAATGCGGCAACACCGATGGGATTGAAAGCGATGGAACAGATGCAGGAGTTGAATCCCAAGAAAGATACGGCAACCAATCCGATGATTATGTTCTTGGTGTTGAATACGTCTGGATTGACATTGATACCAGTAAGTATCATGGTGTATCGTGCGCAATTGGGAGCAGCAAATCCCACGGATATTTTCATCCCAATCCTTTTGGCAACGTTCTTCTCGACATTGACGGGTATTATCGTGACATCTCTTTACCAACGCATCAATCTCTTGAATCGTACGATGCTGCTAACCCTTGGTGGAATGTGTGCCTTGGTAGCTGCTGTGGTATGGGGATTCGGTCAGATGGATAAAGAACAAATGAACATCGTAAGTACGTCGATAGCCAATATCCTCTTGATGACTATTATCATCTCGTTTATCTTGGCAGGTGTGAGAAAGAAAGTCAATGTCTATGATGCATTTATCGAGGGAGCCAAAGACGGCTTCTCTACGGCCGTGCGAATCATTCCATATTTGGTAGCCATTCTCGTTGGAATCGGTGTCTTTCGTGCTTCGGGAGCGATGGACATGCTTATCGACGGTATCAAATGGTTGGTGGCTTCATGTGGAGGAAATACCGATTTCGTCGGTGCTTTGCCAACGGCATTGATGAAACCACTCTCAGGAAGTGGTGCTCGTGGAATGATGGTTGATGCAATGACCACATATGGAGCCGATAGTTTCCCAGGAATATTGAGTTGTATCTTCCAGGGATCAACCGATACTACATTTTATATAATAGCCGTGTATTTCGGTTCGATAGCCGTGAAGCATACTCGTCATGCGGTGACGTGTGGATTGTTGGCTGATTTGGCGGGAATTATCGCGGCAACGGCGATTGCTTATATGTTTTTTGGATGAAAGTAGGGAGAATAGGGAGAGTAGGTTTGGTAGGGAAAGTAGGGATTGTAGGGAAATCCCTACCGAACCTACTACCCCTACCAAACCTACCACACCTAAAAAAAAAATAAAAAATCATGGCAAATTTAAAATCACTCGCAAAAGACACTGCTATTTATGGATTGAGCAGTATAGTGGCACGATTTATCAACTATTGGTTAGTGCCAATACAAACATCCAAGTTTAGTGCCAATGGTGGACAATATGGAATTATCACCAATGTCTATGCATATATCTCGTTGTTGATTATCTTGCTGACATACGGTATGGAAACCACCTTCTTCCGCTTTATGAGCAAGGAAGGCGAGAATCCCGAGAAAGTATATTCAACAACATTGCGCCTTGTGGCAACTACATCGCTTGTATTTGCCGCCGTTATTTCCGTGTTCCTTCAACCTATCGCTTCCGCCATGGGGTATGCAGATCATCCAGAGTATATTTGGGTGATGTTTATCACGGTTTCCATTGATGCTTTCACGGCTATTCCATTCGCCTATCTGCGATATATTCATAAGCCCATTAAATTTGCCTCTTTGAAAATATTCAATATCTCGTTGAATATCATTCTCAACTTGTTGTATTTGGTTATCCTTCCTGCATTGAAACTGAATCCTTTTGGCATTTATGAAGATGGCTTCCGTTTGGAAGTGGTTTGGGTATTCTATATCAATATGATATGTACGATAGCCACGCTATTGATGCTTTGGAAGGAATTGAAAGGTATTCGTTTCGGTTTCGACCAAGCTACTTGCAAACGAATGTTGAAATATACATGGCCATTGTTGGTGATGGGATTAGCAGGACAATTAAACCAAGCAGCTTCTCAAATACTCTTCCCATACCTCTATGATGGTTCGGTGGAAGATGCACGTGCGCAATTGGGAATCTATGGAGCTTGTATCAAGATTGCCATGATTATGGTGATGATAACGCAAGCATTCAGATACGCTTACGAACCGTTTGTTTTCAGTAAGTCAAAAGAAAAAGACCAAAAAGAGACGTATGCCGTAGCCATGAAATACTATGTGATTTTCACGTTGTTGGCATTCCTCGTCGTGATTGGATATATGAACATTTTGCGCTATTTGATAGGTGAAAGTTATTGGGAAGGATTGCGTGTCGTGCCAATCGTAATGGCTGCAGAGATTATGTTTGGCGTATTCTTCAACCTTTCTTTCTGGTATAAGTTAACCGACCGTACCATTTGGGGAGCATATTTCTCTGCTATTGGAGCCGTGGTGCTTATCATTGTTGACATCTTATTAATCCCACGTTTCAGTTATATGGCTTGTGCGTGGGCTGGATTTGCCGCCTACGGTATTTCCATGCTCATTTCTTATTTCGCAGGACAAAAATATTACCCCATTAAATATCCTATCAAGGAAATGCTATTCTATGTGGGTATTACACTTATCTTCTTTGTAGGTATGGAAATGGCTAATCGTACCTTACCCGTATGGGCGGCTCCAGTATTCAATACCTTCATTATAATCTTCTTCGCGGCTATCGTTTTGAAAAGAGATTTTAAACAACTCATTCGTAAACGCCATGTTTAGGAGGTGTAAATACCATATTTAGGTGTTGTAAACACCATGTTTGGAACATATAAACATAATATATAGAGTTATGAAACACTACATGAAGAAATTGGTGATACTGATGTTGGCTTTGTTGCCAATAACCGCACATGCCGATGAAGGTATGTGGACCATTTACAACTTGCCACCTGCGGCATTCGAAATCATGAAGCAGGAAGGTTTTCAGATGAGCTATAATGATTTGTATTATGGCGACCATGCGTTGAAAAATGCCGTTGTCAACTTCTCGGGTTATTGTTCGGGAGTGGTAGTGTCGCCTAATGGTTTGGTATTTACCAACCATCATTGTGGCTTTGAGGCGATTCGCTCTCATTCAACGGTAGAACACGATTACATGCTGAATGGTTTTTATGCCAAGACGTATGAAGAAGAACTGCCTAATAAGAACATGTTTGTGTCGTTTATGGTCAATCAAGAAGACGTAACCAAACGATTGTCTACTCTTGGATTCAACGGAATGACCACAGAACAACAAGAGGTGTTGATAGATTCCTTGCAAAATGCCATGACTAAAGACATCAAAGAAAAGGACTCCACCTTGTATGTGAGCATAGACGCATTCTATGAAGGTAACAAATATTATGCAACTACCTATCAAATGTTCCCCGATTTGCGATTGGTGTTTACCGTTCCCAAGTCAATGGGTAAATATGGCGGCGAAACCGATAACTGGATGTGGCCAAGACAAACGTGCGACTTCTCCGTATTCCGCATCTATGCCGACCCACGAACGAATGGTCCTGCTGAATACAATGAGGAGAATGTGCCTTATCATCCCAAGCGTTGGGCGCAGGTAAGTATGCAAGGCTATAAGGAAGGCGATTATGCCATGACTATCGGATACCCAGGTAGTACCAATCGTTATTTGTCAAGCTATGGAATCAAGGAAATGCGCGATGCTGATAATGCCACTCGTGCACAAGTAAGAGGAGTGAAACAAGACATCATGATTCGCCACATGCGTGCTGATGAGGCCGTTCGTATCAAGTATGATTCTAAGTATGCTTCGAGTAGCAATTATTGGAAAAACTCCATTGGTATGAACAAATGTATCGATTCCATCGGTATTATCAACCAAAAGAAGCAGTTCGAAGATCGTATTCAAGCATGGCAAGATAGTACGGGATTCTTGAAGGACTCCTTGGATTTCGCTAAGTTGAAGAAATTATACGATGAACGATTTGAAGACCGTCGTGCTTTCATGAATTGGGTGGAGACGTTTAATCGTACCAACGAGTTTACTACTCGTGCGCAGAGATTGAGTAGGGGTATGGAAGTTAAAGGACCCGAAAACAAACCCAAGAAACAATATGTGGAGTTCAAGGATAATAGCGATGAATGGGATGAGGCATTAGACAAGGAAGTATTTGCCGCTTTGTTGAAGAATTATAAGGAACACGTGAGCGAGAAATATCTTCCTGCATTCTATTCTACTATTAGCAAGAAATTCGGAAACGACTATACCAAATATGTAGATTATCTCTATAAGAAGTCGATGATCATGAAGAAAGGCAAGAAATTATACATCAACAAAAAGAGTTATTTGAAAGACCCAGGCGTGAAGTATGGTCTCGACTTGCTGGAAAACATGTCGTCTATACGTGAAGGCTTGTTGGCTACATACGATAGTATAGATACGCAAGAGCGTTACCTTTGTGCTGCTAAGTTGCGTATGGAACAAGACTTGCCACACTATAGTGATGCAAACTTTACCATGCGTTTAAGTTATGGTCAAGTGGGTGGTTTCGAGTTAGCTGGCAATCCTTCTGGTTATTACACCACGGCTCAGAGTATCGTTGACAAGATGAAAAAGGCAGACCAAAACGTAGAGTATTATGCTGAACCTATCATGCACGAATTGATGTCTGCAAAGGATTTCGGTCCTTATACAGACAAGACCACGGGTGAAATGCAACTCTGTTTCCTCACCAATAATGACATTACTGGTGGTAATAGTGGTTCTCCTATCTTTGGTGGAAAGGGTGAGTTAATTGGATTGGCTTTCGATGGAAACTGGGATAGTCTTTCGAGTGACATTAACTTTGACAAACGTTTGGCTCGTTGCATTGGCGTAGATATACGTTTCGTTCTTTATCTCATGGATAAATGGGGACACGCCGATCGTCTTTTGAAAGAGATTGACGCGAAGTAATACAACAATAAAGTGTTTTTTATCATTTAAATAAATGAAACGTTATTATTTTATTTTTTCTTTGATAGCATTTTTGTCACTCTCTTTCTTCTCATGTAGTAATGATGATGACGATGACAAGGATTCACTTGTAGGTGTGTGGGTATCTGAAGATACATTGCCAATGTATGAATATGGAGTGACAACATCTGAGGTGGTCGGTCATGTTAAAGTGTATTTCCGGTTTATGGAAGATGGTTCATTGAAAGAAAAAGATGTCATAACTTATATTGATAGTGGTAAATCTTATACTGAAACATCAACTTACGGTAGATGGTCGGCAACAAAGGGGCATTTAAAAATGATTATCAGTTTTGATGATGTAAATCCGAAAGAAAATGCAGATGAAATAGAATGTACTTATCAATTTGCGAATGGCAAGTTGGTATTGTCTTATAAAGATGAAGAAACAGGTCAACTAATTACGGTATCCTTTGTTCGTGGTCAAATGCCATAAGATTAAGGTCGTAACACCTTAAAAGAATGGCATTTGTTTTCAAGACTTTTCATTTTATTAAATGATAAATGCCTCCAGGCAAAGGTTTTATTACACCTTTCATTTCAAGACTGAATAAAAGAGCAGTCAGTTGACTGATAGGAATATTACTTTTTACGGAAAGCATATTAATTTGCAAGTCGTTGGTACGTGAAAGCGTGTCAACGACTTTTTGTTCATCTGCGGTTAACTCGGGAAACAATTGCCGTTCTATTCCTTGTTGTTGCGCTTGTTGCAATAGAGTATCATTTTCCCAACCCATGGCTTTTACGAAGTCGTGGGCATTGGTAATGAGTGCGGCTATTTGGTCACGAATGAGATGATTGCAACCTTCGCTATATTGAGCACCAATAGCACCAGGAAAAGCGAAAGCATCACGATTATAGTCTCGAGCGAGCTTCATGGTAATCATACCACCACCATGTGCGGCACTTTCTACCAAGATACTGGCATCGGAAACACCTGCAATAATGCGATTTCTACGTACAAAGTTAATCTTGTCAGCATTGGTATAGGTAAGAAATTCGGTAAGTAAGCCACCGTTTTTCACCATTTCATCGGCTGTTGGCTTATGTCGTGGAGGATACAAATAATCCAAACCATGAGCTAACACACCTACGGTTTCATATCCATTTTGCAGAGCATAATGATGCGCACAGATATCCACCCCGTAAGCCAAACCACTCACGATGAGAACTTTGGGACAGAGAAGGCGTAATTCGCTAACGAACCTACGAATCAAGTCTTGTCCATAGACAGTACAATGACGAGTGCCTACGATACTGATGATTTTGGCTTGGTTTAAGTCTGCCGTTCCTCGGAAAAACAGAATCAATGGCGCATCATCGCATTCTTTCATTCGTTGCGGATAGCGTTCGTCGTTCATGCAGAGTGGGATAATGCCGTGAGCCATATCGTATTCAAATTCGATTTCGGCACGATGCATGGCTTCTCCTAAGTCTTTAAACGCCTCCACTAATTTAAGAGAGGCATTGGGAACAACCTCTCGAATATCGTTTCGATGTTCCATCACGGCAGTAGCAGAGCCGCAACGACGGTATAGTTCCATCATGCCAGCCACGTTGTAATACTTGACTCGCGTGAGCGCAATGGTATTGATAACTTCCTGTTGATTCATTGTAGTGCTTTCTCCAATATATCGCTATTACCTAAACGTCCGTTGATGAGACAAACCAATTCTACCGTTGCCCTAAAACAGATTTGTTCGTCGGCTTCACGGAACAAGTCTTGTTGGAAAATATACTTAATACCTTCCTTATGCCAAGCCAATCGCGAGATGAAAACATCGTCGCAACGAAGAGGAATCTTGTATTGCAATTTCATGCGAGCCACTACAGGGTCAATACCCTGTGCATGTAACTCGGCAAAACTCAATCCTTTATCCTTGATGAATAAATGTCGGGTGTGTTCTGTGTAATGCAGGTAATTGGCATTGTTCACTATGCCTTGGATGTCGCATTCATAATCGCGCACTTCCATCCTTGTTTCATAAACGTATTCCATAGCTGATTTGTTTGCGTGGCAAAGGTACAAAAAAAGAAAAGTAAAACAAAGGAAATGGTTTCATTTTTGAAATGAATTACAACTCCCAATCTCAAAACTGTAATAAAATCTCTCAATGTGATACAGCCTTCACTGGCAATGATAGACAATGAATCGACCGAGGACAGTGATTTAACTCCACGTTAGCAAGAGTCAGTGTAGCCTTTTTGAACGAGGTGGTGAAGGAAGTGAAGGATAGAATAGTAACTTTTGTATAAAGAAAAAACATTTAGGTCGGGGGTAAATAATTTCCTATAAGGAAAGTTACTATTTCTTCCTTCACTTCCTTCACCGTTGAAACATAGTACTTATTTCCGCCTCGTAAATGATACACTTAAACAGCGTAAACGATATGTTTAGACATCAAAAACAACATGTTTATGAGTTCCATATTATCTGTGTCTTTTACCAAAAATAAAAAAGGTGCGCCAAGATAACTAGCGCACCCCTTTGTGAGTTTTGGCTGTAGTTTATAATGACAGCCTTTTGTTTCGTTATTTCACTACGACTTTCTTGCCATTTACGATGTAAACACCCTTTTGCAGACGTTGTGCATCGTTTACTTTCACACCATTGATGTTGAAGATGTTATTGCCCTTCATGGTCGTGATGTTGTTAATGCCAGTCAGCACTTCTGCATCGACGAAGGTGATGTTAACTTCAAGCACTACGGCCTTATCGTTGTAAACCACACCCCACTTAGCAACGAATGTATCGCCTACGTTGAAGTTGCTGTCATGAGCACCAGAATAGTCGAATGTTCCAGAAGCTGGGTTGTTGAGTTTCAGGCAGAATCCGTTTCCACTCTCACTCCAAGTTGCTGCGTCACCATCTGCGTTGCGCCATCCATCAATGTTTGGTGTGTTCTCCACGAAGTTGTTATTGGTGCAGTTCACGATGTATAAGTCAGCCTCATTGATGTCTTCAATGCCTAAAGCCTCGCAAACCTCAGCTACGTTGAATGTAGGAGCAACACCAGCTTCGTCGTATGCAGCATTGGCCAGTTCCATGTGTTCGATAGTGATGGTCTTTACGATTTCTGGTTGGTAGATAGGCTCTACGAACTCCGTAAACAATACGTTAATGGTATAGACAACAGTCTTCTCGTTAGCTTGCAATGCCCATTTTGCGGTGAATGTCTCGCCTGGGGCTGGTACATTGGCATTACCCATATCGCAGATGTCAAATTTTCCGTCTGGCAATGCTTGGAAGAACTTCACGCAAACAGACGCATTGTCGCCCCAGAATTGTGCATCTCCGTCACGGTTGAACCATCCATCATAAGGAGCATAGTCATCAATCAATTCGCCTGTAGTGGCGTTCATGATAGACAATTTTGCCTCACTAATATTTTCTATTCCGAGGAATGCAAGTGCTTCCGTGAAGTCCACCTCGCCTTGTTGTGCGGCATAACCTTGTTTCACCATGCGCTCAACGTCAATGGTAAGTTCAAGAGTGGTAGGTGCTACGTATTCCTCGATAAACCAGATAGCTCTATCGCCAACCTTGTCCGTGCTCTTGTCGCTATAACAAGCAGCTCCAGCTTCTGTTCCGTCTGTACCGATGAATCCCTTGATTTGACCAAGAGTGTATTCACCGTTACCGAGATTGTTGACGTTGATAACAAGCTTATTGTCTGCCAATGCCGACATTGTCCAGTTATTGGTACCAGCGAGACCTACGTAAAGTGTACCGTCGGTGATATAATAGCCACCATCGGTAGGAACGAATGACAATTCTTGTGGTTCTTCTGCCAAGCGAACACCATTTCCACCTTCGCCTTCATCATATAATGAGAGGTAGAGTCCACTTGCCTTTTGCTTGAAAGTATATTTCTTTTCAGGATCTGGTTGAACGGCAGAGTTAGCGTAAACCTTACCAGCTTCCGTAAGTGTTTCAATGGCAGTTCGAATTTCCTCTTCAGTTGCAGCCTCATTGTCGTATACGTCTTGTGCGGCATAAACGGCATTCATGTATTCTTCAACAGCACTTTCTGGAATAGCAAACAAACCTTCGCCAACACCTTGGCGAGCCTCGATAGTACCATTGGCAACGGCGATAACCTTTTCAAGTTCGGCACGAATGGCATCTGTATTGCTAACAGCCTTGATGTCAACGCGGTCGATGAATAGGTGTTGTGCATTGCCAGAACCTACGTTTTGTCCTTGATAACCCAATGAGAGAACACCCGTAGTTGGATTGTCGAGCGTGAAGGTAATCACTTCGTTCGTCCATGTACCAACAGGATAAGCCTTAGCTTCAGCTAAATATTCCTTACCATCACCAGCGATGAAGCCAATCAAACTCTTAACAGGAACGTTTGTGCCTCCTACCGAATTGTAAATAGGAATGGTAAGAACGTAGCTTCCTGCTTCGAGCGTCAGCTTTTGCGTATATTGAACGGTAGCAGACCATACGGCAACGACACCGAGGGCGTTTCCTTCTGCTACACCTTCAGGATTGGTAGCAGGAGAAACATAACCCTTACCGCCAAGCCAAGCGTTTTCATCACCACCGTAAGCAAATACGCCACCAGCACGAGCATCACCGTTTTCTACGGCAATCTCCCAACCTTCAACAGGTTGTTGATGACTATAGATAGTACCATTGGCTTCCATGTCTTTCTCATACGTACAGATACCGTTGGTTAATGGTGTACTCTCTGCAAAGTCAAGGTTTGCGCCTTCGTAAACGCTCTCGTAGTTGAGATTCTTGAATGAGAGCCAACTGATGTTATTGCCATCAAGGACATTGAACTTGATTTCCATCTTTCCATCTTCACCAACCTCACCTGTAGCGCGGAAGTTGTCGATGTAGAATGGAGATGTTCCCACTTGTTTACCAGCAGTTACGTCAACGGGAGTTCCATCGTTCAATTGCAAGGTAATACCTGTTGCTGGAGCGGTGTAGCCGTCCTTTGCTCGAACGCGAACCCATGCGGAGATGGAATACTTACCAGGAGCCAAGCCTTCCAATGTTGCGGTGTGAGTCTTTGTTGCCAATGAGTTAGCGTCACCTGTCCAATACTCGAAGAAAGGAACAAGGAAATTAGTACCATCATTTTGACCTTCAACCGACCATGTGTTGATATAC
>JAEEGL017016893.1_pt1 | contig 13633 bp, 8 predicted proteins | sample 9134231 | NCBI WGS metagenome assembly JAEEGL01 (sample SAMN16246548, study PRJNA631951) | gut metagenome | biome: gut microbiome; feature: rumen; material: fiber-attached | host: Bos | place: Iran: Karaj | collected 2018-10
GTGGTGATGGTCGGTGTGAAAAGAAACAATAAATGTTACTATTCACAGTCACTTTACAAATGTTTATATGAGGTTTATAAATGACACTTAATCAGTTAAAATACGCCATAGCGGTCTCAAAAGAAAACTCGCTCAACGATGCCGCAAAAAAACTTTTTATATCCCAGCCGAGCCTTACCGGCGCCATGCATGCGCTGGAGGATGAGATCGGTTTCGATATCTTTTTGCGGTCGAAGACCGGAGTAACCCTGACGGTGAAGGGGGAGGAGTTCATAGGCTACGCCAAATCCGTGGTTGAACAGTATGATATACTGGACGCAAAGTATGTTTCGAAGACCAATGCCAAGCGGCAGTTCAGTGTGTCGATGCAGCATTATTCTTTTGCGACGAAGGCATTTATCAGTCTTGTGCAGGAATACGGATATGATGAGTACGAATTTGAGGTTCATGAGACCAGGACACATGAGATCATATCCAATGTCAAAAATCAAAAGAGTGAGATCGGCATTATCTATATGAACGATTTCAACAGCATGGTGCTGAAGAAGGTCTTAAGTGAGGCCGGGCTTGAGTTTACGCCGTTGTTTGACTGTGGTATCTATGTTTATATAAGCAAGAAAAATCCTCTTTCAAAGGCGAAGCTTAAAAGCGGTGAGCCGGTGACTCTTGACGAGCTTTATGATTATCCGTGTCTGACCTTTGATCAGTGTGAGTACAACTCGGCATATTATGCGGAAGAGGTCATGAGCACTCATCAGTATAAGCAGACTATCAAAGCCAACGACAGAGCCACCATGCTGAATCTGATCAAGGGAATCAACGGATTTACGCTGTGTTCGGGTATCCTGTGCGAAGATCTCAACGGCACGGATTACTGTGCATTAAAGCTCGACACGGATGAGAAGATGACCATCGGATATATCTCAAGAAAAGCTTCCATAATAAGCGAGATCGGTCAGAAATATATAGATGAGGTTTCAAAGTATAAGGAACTGGTACTGGAATAAAATTACAGATACGGAGAATTATGTCATGATAATATCAACAAAAGGTAGATATGCCTTAAGGGTAATGCTGGAGTTGTCCGGATATGATCCGGAGCATTATGTTCCGCTCAAAGACATAGCGGAGCATCAGAATGTTTCTCTCAAATATCTTGAGAGCATAATGTCGATCTTGGTAAAACATAAGCTCGTGGTGGGCGCTTCGGGAAAGGGCGGCGGCTATCGGCTTAAGAAACCGAAGGATGAGTACACTTTAGGAGAGGTGTTGAGAGTCACCGAGGGTAATCTGGAACCGGTGCCATGTACCGCACAGGACAGCGAACCATGCGAACGCACCGCAATCTGCCCTACATACCCGGTGTGGCGGGAACTTTCCGACCTCATCAACAACTTCCTGGACAGCAAAAAACTGAGTGATCTGAAGTAGAGAATCTGTAACTGTTCAGAACCAGGGCAATTTGGCCTTAGCTACCCGGATGAAAGCTTGGTTTTGTACAGCTACAAAAATATTTTTGAAAAAATTGGGAGATCTTTAAAAAGATCCCCATTTTTTTGTTGTGAGTTTCGTACTATATAACATAAGACATCCGATACATTGATGAGAAAAGGAGGTATGGATCATGACGCTTACAAGTACTTTTATTTCGACTCTTTTGAATATGGCTATCGACAAATATAACAAAATTCATGGTTCGATGCCTTCAGATGAGAAGAAAGCTTCAATGCGCGAAGAGCTGCAGTTATCAATCGAATACGAAGGATTGGAAGAAGCAGCCAATAAGATCGAGCTTTTGTGCGCTTGAGAAGGAGGAACACGATCGGAAATATTGGATCATAAGAAAGAGAATTGGTGTATGCCGATTCTTTTTCTTTTTGATAACGAATCTGATCAGTTACCATAATTTGTCAATCGAATGGTGGGGGCCGGCTCGAAACCGTATATTTTTACAACCACCGGTTGAATGACAAAGAAAAATAAACGTGTTATTATCTTTTTCAGATTCGATAAGTTGTGATTAAAAAGGAGGGCATGGAAATGACCAAGATGACTTCGGCATGCGCCAACAAAGTACTCAGAAAGCTCAACGACGACAAGGACTTTTGGCTCACAAAGGAAAAAGAGGGTTACCTTTATGTGGCAGCCGTTGATGAGGAACCTGTGATACCTGACTATGATTACAAAGAGGTATCGGAGAAAATTTCTGAAATCGATGCCAAGATTGTGAAGATCAAGCACGCAATCAATGTTGCCAACTGCACCAACGAAATTCAGGTGGGTGATGGCAAGATGACGGTCGACATGATCCTCGTAAAGCTGGCCCAGCTGAACAGACGCAGAGCGATGCTGGATGAGATGCGCAAGCAGCAGCCCAAGAGCAGGATGAACACCGGACTGTATTCTGCCAGAAAAGCGGTTCCGGAATACCAGTACATCAATTACGACCTCGAACTCATCAAGAGCGAGTACGAGAAGATTGATGCCGAGGTATCGGCTATGCAGATAGCTTTGGATAAATACAATCAGACCGTGGAGTTTGATGTAGATATCTGATGACTGCCGTTTTTACGGTTTCCCGTGCAGCGAGACTGGTTTGATACATTATATTGAGCATGGTTTGGGGCATGCAAAAAAGGTTTATGTTTATAGTTCCCCGGTTATGCGGTTATTATCTTATTGGGCAATTGTTTAAGGTTCCGGTCGGAGGATGCCTACGGATAATTATATAATGGTTTACCATTATAGTCAGAACACTCTCGTCTGCAAAAAACTTTCCGCCATCCGGCGGATGAGGCATGGAAGTTCGGTTATCCATGTCTCTTTTTTTACTACTATGATTAATAACTTCTGTCAATCTGATTTTTTGATCAAAAGTCATAAAAATTATTGACATCAAAGGAGTCAGGGCATATACTTGCATTTGGGCAAAGGCGCTCTTACAAGGGGTAAGAGTGTCTTTTTTTGGTGGATGATCAGTTTTTGCCATAATTTCGAAAGGGGAAAGATATGGACGAGATCTTGGATAAACCACAGGAGGAGTGCGGTGTCTTCGGTGTTTGGGACAGCAGCCGTTTTGATGTGGCACATGATATTTACTACGGACTTTTGTCATTGCAGCACAGAGGTCAGGAGGCGGCAGGCATAGCCACCTGTGATACCACCGGAGAGCGGGGCAATATCTGCATACATAAGGGTAGCGGTCTTGTGACGGAGGTTTTTGACAACAAGGTGTTGGACTCGCTGGTGGGAAACATAGGCATAGGACATGTGAGATATTCCACCACGGGAGACGGAAAGCCGGAGAACATACAGCCTATTGCAAGCTATTACCTGAAGGGAACACTTGCTCTGGTGCACAACGGCAATATAGTAAACTGCGAAGAGATAAAGCATGAGCTTATGGAGGAGGGACTGACCTTCAAGGCCACAACCGACACGGAGGTAATACATGCGCTGATAGCCAGGATGCGTGCGAACACCGGCTCCGTGCAGGAGGCGGTTAAGATGGCGATTCCAAAGCTTTTGGGAGGATACGCCCTCGTCATCATGAGTCCGAGAAAGCTTGTGGCAGTCAGAGATCCGTGGGGATTGAAACCGCTTTGCATAGGGCGTACGGAAACAGGTTATGTGCTGGCCAGCGAATCCTGCGCGCTAAAGGCATCGGGTGCTGAGTTTGTGCGGGATGTGCGTCCCGGAGAGATCGTGACTCTCTCAAAACATGGGATTTCTTCGGATGAGTCTCTGTGCACAAAACAGCACGCGCACTGTGTATTCGAGTACATATATTTTGCAAGACTCGATTCCAAGATCGACGGCATCAGCGTATACGAGTCGAGATTTAAGGGTGGGCAGGCTTTGGCGGACGCATATCCGGTGGAAGCCGATATCGTGTCCGGAGTGCCTGAGTCCGGTATGACTGCGGCGGCAGGCTATGCTGACAGATCGGGCATACCATTCAAGCAGATCTTCCATAAAAACAGTTATGTGGGCCGCACCTTCATAAAGCCGACGCAGAAGGAGCGCGAGGCTGCGGTTCATATGAAGCTGAGCGTGCTGGAGGATGCGGTAAAAGATAAACGCATCGTACTGATAGATGATTCGATAGTGCGCGGTACCACCATGGCAAACCTTATCAAACTGCTGCGCAAGGCAGGAGCAAAGGAGGTTCACGTCCGCATCAGCTCACCGCAGTTTTTGTACCCCTGCTATTACGGTACTGATGTGCCGGATAACTCACAGCTGATAGCGACGAAATTTCAGGTTGAGGAGATCTGCAACCGCATAGGAGCCGATACTTTAGGATACATGCGTATCGAGGATCTTGAAAAGACGGTTGGCGGACTTCCTGTATGTATGGCTTGTTTCGACGGAAAGTACCCGCATCTGATGTAATATGTCAATGTAGAAATGAAAAAGGGCGGAATTTAATCTAAAAAAACTCTTGACAAATACTTATTTGCGTTATAGACTTACATAGTTAGATGACAAAGGCGTCATGCAACATTGGTTGCGTGACGCCTTCTTTAGTTTTAAACGCAAACGGTTGTTAATTACAAAAAGGGGAGAAAAGATATGGTTAAGTATGTATTTGTGACCGGAGGCGTTGTATCGGGACTTGGTAAGGGTATCACGGCCGCTTCTTTAGGCCGGCTCTTAAAAGCCAGAGGGTATCATGTTGTAATGCAGAAGTTTGATCCGTATATCAACATGGATCCCGGAACTATGAACCCGATACAGCACGGTGAGGTTTTCGTGACAGAGGACGGCACCGAGACGGACCTGGATCTGGGACATTACGAGAGGTTCATCAATGAGAACCTGGATAAAAACTCGAATGTCACCACCGGAAAGATATACTGGTCCGTTCTGAACAAAGAGCGCCACGGTGACTACGGCGGGGGTACCGTACAGGTCATACCCCACATCACCAATGAGATCAAAAGCAGAATATACAAGGGCGAGGGCGAGACGAGAGACACCATAGCCATCATAGAGATCGGCGGAACCGTGGGTGATATCGAAAGCCAGCCTTTCCTCGAATCCATCAGGCAGTTTCAGGCCGAGGTGGGAAGAGACAACGCCATCATAATACAGGTGACTTTGATACCTTATCTTAAGGCGTCGGGAGAGCTTAAGACAAAGCCCGCGCAGATGAGTGTCAAAAGCCTGCAGAGCATGGGTATCTGGCCGGACATTCTGGTCTGCCGCTCGGATTACCCAATAGATGAGGGTATGAAGGAAAAGCTCTCTCTTTTCTGCAATGTAAAAAAAGAACATGTGCTGCAAAACCTTGATGCCCGTTCTCTTTATGAGGTTCCCCTCATGATGGAAAAAGAGAATCTGGCCGGAGCGGTCTGCGAATGTCTGAAGATACCGTGTCCGACACCCGATCTTTCGGGATGGGAGCAGATAGTGGAAGATCTGCATCATCCGCAGGGCAAGGTCACGATAGCGCTGGTAGGAAAATATGTGGCATTGCATGATGCTTACTTAAGCGTGGCCGAGGCGTTAAAACATGCCGGCATAGCCCATAAGACCGAGGTGGCCATAAGATGGATCGACTCGGAGGAGATTACACCGGACAACGTGGAGGAATATCTTCATGACGCGGACGGTATATTGGTCCCGGGAGGTTTCGGCACCAGAGGCATAGAGGGCAAGATCGAGGCAGTGAAATTCGCCAGGACAAAAAACATTCCCTTCCTTGGAATATGCCTGGGAATGCAGCTTTCCATTATTGAGTTTTCGAGAAATGTTTTGGGACTTAAGGATGCTTCAAGTGTTGAGTTTGATGCAAATACGGCAAATCCCGTCATACATTTGATGCCGGATCAGGAGGGCGTGGAAAATATAGGCGGAACGCTGAGACTTGGCACATATCCCTGTGTTTTGAAAAAAGATACGAAGGCATTTGGACTGTACGGCGCGGAAAACATTACAGAGCGTCACAGACACAGATATGAAGTCAACAATGCTTACAGGGAAGCTTTTGAGTCGAACGGCATGATGCTTTCGGGATTGTCGCCGGACGGCAGAATAGTGGAAATGATCGAGCTTAAGGATCATCCGTACTTTGTGGCAACGCAGGGACATCCGGAATTCAAATCCAGACCGGACGAACCGCACCCGTTGTTTAAGGGACTTGTGGGTGCTGCCATAGAATACAGGGGATGACAGGAACGGGTAATCTTAACAGTATAATGAGGTGAAACGATATGGAACAAAAAAGGGGATTATACGAAAGTTCATTTGAACATGACAATTGCGGTATAGGTGCCATCGTAAATATCAAAGGAAAGAAGAGTCACAAGGTAGTTGATGATGCCTTAAAGATCGTGGAGAATCTTGAGCACCGCGCAGGAAAAGATGCCAAGGGCGAGACGGGAGACGGTGTCGGCATACTGACACAGATCCCGCACAAGTTCTTCTCTAAGCTATGTGCAAAGGCAGGCATCAGGATCGGAAGAGAAAGAGAATATGCCGTAGGTATGTTCTTCTTCCCGCAGAATGAGTTAAAGAAAAGCCAGGCCATGAAGATGTTCGAGGTCATCGTGGACAAGGAAGGCCTTAAATTCCTGGGCTGGAGAAAGGTGGTGACTTATCCGGAGGTACTGGGACAGAAGGCTATCGACAGCATGCCGGAGATCTGGCAGGGTTTTGTGGAAAGACCTGCGTCTGCAAAGACCGATCTGGAATTTGACAGAAAGCTTTATATCATAAGACGTGTGTTCGAGCAGAGCAACGCGTTGACATATGTTCCGTCTCTGTCATGCCGCACCATTGTGTACAAGGGTATGTTTTTGGTTGGACAGCTCCGTACGTTTTTTGCGGATCTGCAGGATAAGAGCTTTGAGTCAGCTATAGCTATGGTGCACTCAAGGTTCTCGACAAATACCAATCCCAGCTGGGAGAGAGCACATCCCAACAGGATGCTGGTGCATAACGGCGAGATCAACACCATAAAGGGTAACGCCGATAACATGCTGGCGAGAGAGGAGACTATGTTTACGGACCGCTTCTCGTCAGAGGATATGACCAAGGTTCTGCCTGTTATATCACAGTCAGGCTCGGATTCCGCAATGCTGGATAACACGCTGGAATTTCTCACAATGGCGGGCATGGATCTGCCGCTTGCTGCCAGCATACTGATACCGGAACCTTGGGCGCACAATGACACCATATCTCAGGAGGAACGTGATTTTTACCAGTATTACGCTACCATGATGGAACCCTGGGACGGACCGGCATCTATACTGTTTTCCGACGGCGATGTGATGGGAGCCATCCTGGACAGAAACGGTCTTAGACCTTCCAGATATTACGTGACGGACGATGACAGACTGATCTTAAGCTCCGAAGTGGGCGTTTTGCCGGTAGACGAGGCGCATATCCTGAAAAAAGAGAGGCTTCATCCCGGAAAGATGCTGCTGGTGGACACCAAGGAAGGACGTATCATTTCGGATGAGGAGCTCAAAGAGCGCTATTCGCATAACGAGCCTTACGGTGAGTGGCTGGACAGCAACCTGATATCCCTTTCGGATCTCAAGATCCCTAACCATAAGACTCTGTCTTATGACACGACGGAGCTTCACAAGCTGCTGCGTTCATTCGGTTATTCATACGAGGAGTACATGGAGGAGATCTCCAACATGGCATTGACAGGAAACGAGCTGATCGGCGCCATGGGTGTTGACACTCCGCTTGCTGTTCTGTCCGGACAGTACCAGCCTCTGTTCAACTATTTTAAACAGCTTTTCGCGCAGGTTACGAATCCGCCCATTGATTCCATCCGTGAGAAGATCGTGACTTCTACCACCGTATATGTGGGCAAGAACGGTAATCTTTTGTCAGAGAAGCCGGAAAACTGCAACATGGTAAAAATAGAGAATCCGATCCTCTCAGATCTGGATCTCATGAAGATCACATCCATGAACAAGCCGGGCTTCAAGGTTTCGAAGGTTTCGATACTGTATTATAAGAGCACACCCATAAGCCGCGTTTTGGATCAGCTGTTTGTACAGGTGGACAAAGCATACAGCGCAGGCACGAATATACTGATACTTTCCGACAGGGGAGTTGATGAAAACCATGTGGCTATTCCCTCTCTTTTGGCGGTAGCCGCAGTACACAAGCATTTGGTACAGACCAAGAGATGCACGGCAATGTCCATCATCTTGGAGTCAGGAGAACCGAGAGCGGTACATCATTTTGCAACACTCTTAGGCTTCGGCGCAAGAGCAGTCAATCCTTATCTTGCACATGCTTCAATAGCAAGGCTCATAGACGACGGGCTTTTGGACAAAGATTACTATGCTGCGGTTGACGACTATGATAAAGCAGTCATATCGGGTATCGTAAAGATCGCTTCCAAAATGGGTATATCTACCATCCAGTCATACCAGGGCAGCAAGATGTTTGAAGCCATCGGCATCTCGCAGGATGTTATAGACAAATATTTTACGGGCACAGTCAGCCCCATAGACGGCATCACACTGGAGGATATCGCGGAGGCTACCGACAAGCAGCATTCGAAGGCTTTCGATCCCCTGGGACTTCCGGTCAATCTTGCGGTTGAATCCGTCGGGAATCATAAAATGCGCTCACAAGGTGAGCTTCACAGATATAATCCGAGAACCATACATATGCTGCAGAAAGCAACACGTGACGGCAGCTATGATGAATTCAAGCAGTACACTGCAATGGTGGATGCGGAGGAGACAGGCTATATCAGAAGCCTTATGGACTTTGTGTTCCCGGAGAAAGGCGTACCGATTGATGAGGTTGAGAGCGAGGAAAACATCGTAAAGAGATTTAAGACAGGAGCAATGTCTTACGGCTCAATCTCTGAGGAAGCCCATGAAGCTTTAGCAATCGCCATGAACAGGCTTCACGGAAAATCAAATTCCGGTGAGGGCGGTGAGAGTGATGAGAGACTTGAATCCGCAGGCACCGACCATGACAGAAGTTCTGCCATCAAGCAGGTGGCAAGCGGAAGATTCGGTGTTACAAGCCGTTATCTCTGCAGTGCCAAAGAGATCCAGATCAAGATGGCGCAGGGCGCTAAACCCGGTGAGGGCGGACATCTTCCGGCCAAGAAGGTTTATCCGTGGATCGCAAAGACAAGGCATTCGACACCGGGCGTGAGCCTTATATCTCCGCCGCCGCATCATGATATTTACTCCATCGAGGATCTGGCGCAGCTTATATACGATCTCAAGAATGCAAATAAAAAAGCGCGCATTTCGGTCAAGCTGGTATCCGAGGCAGGAGTCGGAACCGTTGCGGCAGGCGTTGCGAAAGCCGGAGCGCAGGTTGTGCTCATATCGGGCTATGACGGAGGAACAGGTGCAGCACCGCTTTCTTCGATACATAATGCGGGACTTCCCTGGGAGCTCGGACTTGCCGAGACTCATCAGACTTTGATACAGAATGGTCTGAGACAGAGGGTTATGATAGAAACCGACGGAAAACTGATGTCGGGTAGAGACGTTGCGATAGCAGCAATATTGGGCGCCGAGGAGTATGGTTTTGCTACGGCTCCGCTTGTTACTCTGGGTTGCGTTATGATGCGGGTATGTAATCTCGACACCTGCCCCATGGGCGTTGCAACCCAGAATCCGGAGCTGCGTAAGAGGTTCATCGGAAAGCCCGAGTACGTTGAGAACTTCATGATCTTTATCGCGAGAGAGCTCAGAGAGTACATGGCAAAGCTTGGTGTACGCACCATTGACGAACTGGTGGGACGCACCGATCTCTTAAAGAAAAAAGATAATCTGACCGGAGCTGCGGGACGCATCAATCTGGACAGGATTCTGATGCATACACCCGCTGAGAATAAGACCTTTAACCCTGCCGATATCTATGATTTCAAGCTGGAGACCACAAAGGACGAGGCAAGTCTGTTAAAGGATAAGAAGATAAAGAAAGCCATAGAATCCGGCACGAAAGCAGTATTTGACATAGATGTCACCAACACCGACAGGACATTCGGAACGCTCCTCGGTGCGGAGATCACAAACGCTCACAGTGATGGACTTAAGGAAGATACAGTCACACTGAAATGTACCGGCGCAGCGGGACAGAGCTTCGGAGCATTCATTCCGAAGGGACTTTCCATCGAGCTGACAGGTGATGCCAATGATTACCTCGGAAAAGGACTTTCAGGCGGCAAGATCATAGTGAAAGCACCGGAAAACGCAGGTTATGAGGCAGAGGATAACATCATAGCAGGTAATGTGGCTCTCTACGGCGCTACCAGCGGAGAGGCTTATATAGCAGGTATGGCAGGCGAGCGTTTCTGCGTCAGAAACTCGGGCGCTTTTGCTGTAGTGGAAGGTGTCGGAGAGCACGGCTGCGAGTACATGACAGGCGGACGCGCAGTCATCATAGGACCTACGGGTAAAAACTTTGCAGCGGGCATGAGCGGCGGAATAGCCTATGTTTATGATGAGAACAACAGGCTCTACCGCAATCTCAACAAAGAGCTGGTGCTCATGGAGAAGGTGGATACCAAGACCGACTGCGAGGAGCTTCGCACAATGCTGGAGAAGCATGTTAAATATACAGGCTCTTTGAAAGCGAAAAAGATACTGGAAAACTTTGAGGAAAATCTTCCCAAGTTTAAGAAGATCATCCCTGAGGATTACAAGAAGCTCATCGCCACCACCAGAGTTCTGGAGGAGGGCGGCATGAGCCGTGAGGAAGCGCAGATCGAGGCATTCTATACTTGCACGCAATCGAAGTGATATAAGGAGGGATTAGATAAGATGGGCAAAGCAACAGGCTTTTTGGAATATGAGCGCATGGACGGCGAAGTCACACCCGCTTCAGAGCGCATGAATGATTTTGAGGAATTTCATAAGAGACTCTCTTTGGAGGAGCAGCGCATCCAGGGTGCGAGATGCATGGCCTGCGGTGTGCCGTTCTGCCAGGCGGGAGCCATGATAGCGGGAATGGCCAGCGGCTGTCCTTTGCATAATCTTGTGCCGGAGACAAACGATCTGGTTTATCACGGTAATTTCGAGGCGGCTTACAACAGGCTTTCAATAACACACGGTCTGCCGGAGTTCACATCGAGAGTATGCCCCGCATTATGCGAGAATGCCTGCACCTGCGGGCTGGGTGAGGCGCCTGTTTCCACCAAGGAAAACGAGAAAGCCATCATAGAGTACGCCTTTGAGAACGGCCTTGTGAAAGAGGAGGCACCGAAAAACCGCACCGGCAAGAAGGTGGCAGTGATAGGAAGCGGCCCTTCCGGACTTGCGGCTGCGCAGCTTTTGAACAGGAGAGGACACAGCGTCACAGTATTTGAGCGCAGCGACAGGGTTGGCGGATTGCTCAGGTACGGCATTCCCAACATGAAGCTGGATAAGCGTGTCATAGACAGACGTATCAAGCTCATGGAGGCAGCAGGCATCACCTTCAAATGCAATGTTAACGTAGGCGTAGACGTGAAGGGCGAGGAGCTGTTAAAAGAATACGATCGCGTGATACTGTGCTGCGGTGCTTCAAAACCGCGTGATATCAACGCCCCCGGCAGGGATGCGTCAGGCATTATGTTTGCCGTTGATTTTCTGAAGGAAGTGAGCAAGGCGCTGATGGATCTGAATTATGATTCGGATGCCCTTATAGAAAACGGCAAGTTCAGCTTTAAGAATCTGAAAAAGAAGCATGTCATAGTAATAGGCGGCGGTGATACCGGAAATGACTGCGTCGGCACAAGCATACGTCTCGGAGCTTCATCCGTTACCCAGCTTGAGATGATGCCGAAGCCGCCGGCAGAGAGACTCGCGTCGAACCCATGGCCTGAGTGGCCCCGCATCTTAAAGACCGATTACGGTCAGGAGGAGGCTATAGAAAAATTCGGCAGCGACCCCAGAGTATATCAGACCACAGTCAAGGAGTTTATAAAGGACAAAAAAGGCGCATTAAAGGGAGTGCGCACCATTGAGCTCAAACCCGAAAAAGATAAAAAGACCGGCAGAATGAACATGGTGCCGGTAGAGGGCACCGAGAAGGAGCTGAAGGCAGATCTTGTGCTTATCGCCGCAGGCTTCTTGGGTTCCGAGGAATACGTCAGAAATACCTTTGACGTAGAGTGCGACGGTCGTACCAACGTGAAGACCGAGCCCGGAAAATTTGCCACCACAAAGGACCGTGTATTCTGTGCCGGCGACATGCACAGAGGCCAGTCGCTCGTGGTATGGGCCATAGCCGAAGGCCGCCAGGTCGCCAAAGCGGTGGATGAGTCACTCATGGGCTATTCGAACTTGTAAAATGATTGCTTGGTACTGTTCACAGTTGTATTGAGTATAGTCCGGCGCGATCACATACGTATACCCTGCTGTTCGTGTGTGCTTCCCGTCGTCGCGGGGTTCACGCACATGCACATTTGTGAACTGTGCGTGACCTTCGCTACGCTCGCTCACACTCGTTCACAACCGTGTGCATATGCTTACTTTTATTCCTTACTTAAAGCTATGACCCCTTGCTCGGTCAGCACAATCTCACAGCAGTGTACACGCATGTGATCGTGCCTCATCTATTTGATAAAAAGTGAACAGTAACGTTCGTTTACAGAAACAACGGCTTTTCGTATTTGAAAAGCCGTTGTGTTGTGTTATCATATATAGGAAACTTAATAAAGAAACACAGAGGAGGACAATATGACAGAACAGGATATCATGAACATAATAGAAGAAGAGGATGTGGAATTCATCCGTTTGCAGTTTACCGATATTTTCGGAAGCTTAAAGAATATGGCTGTCACACCGGGGCAGATGGACAAGGTCTTTTCCGACAGATATTCCTTTGACGGATCAGCTTTATTCGGCGAGGACTATTACATGGAAGAACGCCTTTACCTTCATCCGGATCTTGACAGCTTCACGATCCTGCCCTGGAGACCGCAGCAGGGTAAGGTTGCCAAGATAGTCTGCGATGTGTGCAGGGAGGACGGCTCGGCTTATGACTTGAGTCCGAGGACTATTCTGAAAAAAACGCTTCAGTCCTTTGCGGATGAGGGCTACAGCTTCAAAGCGGATCCGGAGTGCGAGTTCTTTCTCTTTCACACGGATGAGTTCGGTCTGCCTACCACTGTGACTCATGAGAAGGCCGGATACATGGATGTAGGTCCCTTGGACTTTGGCGAGAATGCAAGACGTGACATAGTGCTGATGCTGGAGGAGCTGGGCTTTGATATAAAGGCGTCATATCATGTGAATGCGCCGGCGCAGCATGTGATAGAGTTCCATGATGCGGAGGCCATGAAGATGGCGGATGATATCCAGACCTTCCGTTTTGCGGTGCGCTCGGTAGCCAAGAGGTTCGGATTGTACGCTACCTTTATGCCCAAGCCCAAGGAAAACGTGGCAGGCAGTGCCATGCATACCAATTTTTCGGTATATAAGAACGGAGTCAATATTTTCAAAAACGAGGAAGGCAAGGCGGCTGATGAGGCGTTATATTTTGCGGCAGGTCTCATGAAACATGCCAAGGCGATTTCGGCCATAGCATGTCCTACCGTCAATTCATATAAGAGGCTTGCGGCAGGCTTTCTGGCGCCGCAGTTTATAGACTGCGCTTCTGACGGAGAGAAGAGTCTTGTCAGGATAAATGAGAGTATTTCGCA
>JAEEGL010282057.1_pt1 | contig 13632 bp, 11 predicted proteins | sample 9134231 | NCBI WGS metagenome assembly JAEEGL01 (sample SAMN16246548, study PRJNA631951) | gut metagenome | biome: gut microbiome; feature: rumen; material: fiber-attached | host: Bos | place: Iran: Karaj | collected 2018-10
GTTCTTCATTGCAGAAGCGGAGATGACAGCAGCTGCTTCCTTATACTTCTTCTCAGCGTAGGTGCCTGCATCAGAAGCAGTATAGGTGGTGCCGGTCTCATCGGTGAAGCTCAGCTTGTAAGAGATGTTCTTGTCATAGGTGTAGGTCACCTCAGCAGTGACGGTGCCGCTGACCTTGAATGCAGACCAGTCAACAACGATCGGGTTGCCTGCATCGTCGAGCATCTTGCAGCCCGCACGGCGCATTGCAGTCTCGATCATCGCACCGACAGCAGTGCCGCACTCTGCGACATCCACAGTCACAACAGTCTTGCCGTCGGCAATCTTTGCAACTGCAGTCGAGCTGATCGCATCTGCCAGAGCCTGTGCGGTCTCAGCATCTGCGTACGGGGTGCCGGCCACCAGGTTCTTCACAGTGGTCTTCACAGCAGACACGCCGGAGGTAGCAGTTGCGGAATCGCCGCCGGCGATTGCCAGAATTGCAGCCTCAAAATCGTTGTTCCACTGAGACTCACCTGCGACAACAGAGCTGGTGATCTCCTTGACGGTGTCGCCTTCGACGACTTCGGTGGACTTCAGGGTCTCCTCGACCGGAACGCTGATGACCCATGCCTTGTCCCATGTCTTGGACTCAGCAGCGCTCGTATTGATGACTGCGGTTGCAGCGAGCTGAGTCAGGACGAGGACAGAACCGGTCGCAGCAGCGGCCGTGCGCTTGAAAAATGTTTTCATGCTTCAAAACCTCTCCTTAAGAATAGATTTATGTACGAGATGTCCGCTCTTTCGGTACAAGGACAGCACACCCCATATACATATTGTCATTATATCATTGATTCGTGGAAATTGCAAGTCTTTTTGCATAAATTGTAATATTTCAACAAACCGTGCTTTTTTCCGGTGTTCGCTTTCGCCATTTTGGAGAATTTGAACATCGCATATGTAAATCGTCGAATCTGCGTGCTTTTTGATTGCTTTTTGCACTGATTTCGCCGAAGCTGGATTTGTTATACAATAAAAATATATAGATTTTTCACAAAAGCTATTGACAAACCGGAAATTATATGCTATAATACAAACAACAGCAGAGAAGATGACAAAGTTAAATGAAGATTGAACCGTAAATCAGAAAGTCCGCCGAAAAGGAGGCGTTACCGATGGGCTGACAGGTTCGAGGAGCACCGGTTCTGATGTGCTCAAAAATTCAACGCATTATAAATAGTATCAGAAAGGATGTGCTTCCGATGTGCAGCACAGTTTGGCGGTAAGGCCGCTCCCCGCTGATCCGCGGGCTGATTCTGAAATTTCCGAGATAATAAAACCCGACTGAAAAAGGATGTGTTTCCAATGGGAAAGGCTGCTGACAGCTAGCGGCGTCGGAGCCGCTGCATTTCACAACTCCACCCGAAAGGACGTGTTTCCGATGTGGTCGATGAGGTACGCCGGCATCTGACCGGCATATAGCGGACGGGCTGTCCGCACTGTAAATTACGCGTTTCCATTTTTCATATCATGAAGGCTTCTTTCATTTGCGGGACTGGACTTCGGTCTCAGTTCCCGCGCCTCCTTTTTATGAGAATGGCACAGCAGCATTGCCTCCCGTGCAGGCAGTGCTGCTTCGTATTTTTCTGCGGCGAAAAATTTTTTGAAAAAAGTGAAAATAGGGGTTGACAAATCGAAAGATCTGTGCTATAATAGATTCTGTTGTGAGGGTGTAGCTCAGTTGGTTAGAGTACCTGCTTGACATGCAGGGGGTCATCGGTTCAAGTCCGCTCATCCTCATCCTGAAATCCACTTCCGTTCCGGGAGTGGATTTTGCATTATATCGGAAGAAAGGATTTTCTATGCTATACGCCGCCGCGATCCTTGGGCTGCTCTTGCTGTCAGCGCTCTTTTCCGCCTGCGAGACCGCGTTTTCCAGCGTCAACAAGATTCGCCTGAAAGCTGCTGCTCAGCAGGGCAGCCGCCGCGCTGCAAATGCGCTCGCGCTTGCAGAAGCCTTCGACAAGGCTCTGACTGCCATACTGATCGGCAACAATCTGGTCAATATCTTCTCTGCGTCGCTCGGCACGATCCTCTTTACGCAGTGGTTCGGGAGCGGGGGCGTCGGTATCTCGACGCTCGCTATGACGGTGCTCGTGCTGATCTTCGGCGAGATTTTGCCGAAATCCTACGCAAAAACACATGCCGAAAAGATGGCATGTGCCTTTGCCGCACCTCTGAAAGGTCTGATCTGGCTCTTCACGCCCTTTATTCTGCTGTTCAATGTGCTCTCCCGCGCTGTGCAGGGCAAGGAGAAGGAAGCACCGTCTGTCACAGAGGATGAGCTCAAGGTCATCGTGGAGCAGATCGAGGAGGAGGGCGTGCTGGAGGAGCAGGAAAGCGATCTTGTCCGCTCGGCACTCGAATTTGATGAGATCTCCGTCACGGAAGTGCTTGTGCCCCGCGTGCATGTCACCGCAATCCCGCATGATCTGCCGATTGCAGAAATCAAGCAGATCTTCCTCTCGGAGCGCTATTCCCGCCTGCCGGTCTATGAAGATTCCATCGACGATATGACGGGCTTTATCACAGAAAAGGATTTCTTTGCGCTGCTGGAAACCGGCGCAGACAGCATCCGCCCGATCCTGAAACCGATTCTCAGGCTGCCGGAATTCGCACGCATCAGCGAAGCAATGCGGCAGATGCAGCGCAGCAAATCACATATTGCGGTCGTGCTCGATCAGCACGGCGGCACAAAGGGCATCGTCACGCTTGAGGATATCATCGAGGAGCTGGTCGGCGAGATCTACGATGAGGCAGACGAGGTCATTCCCCTGCTCACCCGCCGCGATGACGGTATCTATGAGATCTCCGGCGAATTCGGCATCGGGGATCTGCTCGATGCACTGGAGCTCCCGGACAGCCGGATCACGACGGAATGCGCGTCGGTCGGCGGCTGGGTGACAGAGCTGGCGGGACATATCCCGCAGGTCGGCGAGACCTTCACCGGCGACTGGTTCACAGTCACGGTGCTGCAAATGGAGGAACAGCGCGTCAAGCGTGTCGCCTTCTCACTGAACGCACAGGATGCCGATTCCCGCGGCGATTCCGAGGAGGAGCTCGCCGCAATGTAAACCGCATCACATGAAAACCGCCGCCCGGAATTATGAACCGGACGGCGGTTTCGGTTTATCTGCTGGCGTTGTCCGCTTCGATCTCCTCTGCCCAGTCCTCGGGCACGGCAGCGCATGCACGCATCGTGCTGATGCTTCTGCTGACCGCACCGAAGAGTGCATGTGTACCTCTCTCATCGGAGTGATAATTCACAGCACGGTTCGCGGAGATGCCGACCTTCGCCGCTTCACCGATCGCGTCGATGTTCGCGCCGATGAACAGGAACTCCCAGCCTTGCTCTTTCTGCGCTTCGATCAGCTGCCGGAGCTTTGCGTAGGTATATTCGCGGCTGGCATTCTCAAGCCCGTCGGTCGTGATGATGAACATGGTGTGTGCGGGGATATCCTCGGGCCGCGCATATTTATGGATATTGCGGATGTGAACGATCGACCTGCCGACGGCATCGAGCAATGCTGTGCAGCCGCGGACGGTGTAATCCTTGTCTGTGAGAGGCTGCACGGTATCGAGCGGGATGCGGTCATGCAGCACCTCCGTCCGGTCATCGAAGAGCACGGTGGAGACATATACCGCGCCCTCCTCCTTCTTCTGCTTTTCGATCATGCCGTTGAAGCCGCCGATGGTGTCGCTCTCCAGCCCTGCCATAGAGCCGCTGCGGTCGAGCAGGAACACGAGCTCAGTGATGTTGTTCTTCTTCATGATTGTATCCTCCTTTATGTGTCTGCGGGACGGCGGTTCCGTCCCTCTGTGATTACAGTATAGCACACAGCCGGAGGAAAAAGGTCGCCTGCGAAGCGACAATTACTTAGAAAGGCTCCCGACCTGAAATGCCGGGAGCCTTCCGCTTTGTTACGGTGCAATCCTTCTTGCGATGGCGGCATAGATCTTGTCATCGACCTCCATCAGCGAGCGCTTGCCGTCGGTGAATTTCACCGCGATCGTGTAGATGCCCTTATCCTGCATCGCCGCCGATGCTCTGAGCCGCAGCTTCAGCAGGCTGCCCGGATCCAGCGAACCTGTCAGCAGCAGGGAATTGCCCGAGCGCACGATGTCATCCGTCATCAGTTCATAGCGTGCGACGGTTTCCGGCGTCAGGTAAATATCATCCATTTTCTTCATAGTGCCTGAGATGTACGCAAGCGTAGCCGACATGCGGAAGACACGCAGCCCGGCGTAATCGCCTGCAAGAACCATATTCTTCGCAGATGCCATAGCGAAGCCTCCTTTTCTCATTTCTACCCTATTATACCATTTTCACAGAAAAATGTCAAGTCCCAGATAAAAATATATCGGAATAAACGGACGGATACAGAGCTTCGCAGATGTGTGCGACAGAAATCGACATTTTTATTGCAGATTCCTGAAACTTGCTTATAATCCGCAATTTTTCCACTTGACGAACAGACTGTAAACTGATATAATATGATTGTAATTTGCGCATTTTACGAACAGAATACGTACAAAAGAAAACCCGGAGGCAATCGAATGACACAAAAGCAAACGCGGGTCCTGGTAGCGGATATCGGCGACGCTTTTGCAACGGTTTCCGCTGACCTGCTGCGAAAGCAAGGGATCTGGGCTTTTACAAGACCGCAAACGCCCGACGATCTGATGCAGGGCATCCGCACAGAGCATCCTGACAGGATCATTTTCAATTTTTCTGCTGTCACGATGGATATTCAGAGCTTTATCCGACAGCTCTCATCCGTCAGTGATATTCACTGTATCGCCTTTCTCGGAAGCGGCAATCCGTATCTGGAGCGCATGCTCACAGCGCTCAAGATCCCCTGCCTGCTTCAGCCGGACGACCTGGATCAGCTTTCGGAGTTGCTCGGCGGTCTTTGCGGTGCCGAGACTCAGCCGGATGCGGCTTTGCAGCCTGCGGAGGCATATCTGCTGGATGTAACCGCTCTGCTGCATGATTGCAGCATTCCCGTACATATGAACGGATTTCACTATCTCCGTTCGGCGATCCTCTACCGCAGCAGCAGCCCGGACCGCAATAAGATCACGCAGATTTATTCCGCAGTCGCATCCGAATACGCTGTCACTGCAAAACAGGTCGAGCGAAGCATCCGCAACGCAATCAATCAGGCATGGGCATGGCGTGAAAACTGCAGCGAAAAGGGCATTTATTCCCTTTGCAGACTGGCAAATATCCCGACGCACAAGCCGACGAACTCAGAATTCGTTGCACTCGCTTCTGACTGGCTTCGCCTGAAGGCAGCGCAAAATTCCGGCGGTGATTCCCGGTTCCGCTGACCATCCCGCAGCAAATCTGAAACAGATTCTAAAAAACGCGTTTTTTTGTCTGGACAACACAAATTCAGCGCTCGTTTTTCAGCGTTTTGACGCTGGAATCCGGGCGCTGTTTGTGCTATAATAAAATTACAGAAAATATTGCGCGGCGCGATCCTGCGCGTGATCAGGGGCAAACCGCACCGACCGTTTTTTCCGGAACACCCCGAGGAGGAATGCAAAATGAAGCACAGACTGATTCTGCGTGCTGCCGCCGTTTTGCTGAGCGGCGCGGTCTGTACGGCTGCTTTGCCCTGTTCTGCATTTGCGGCAGCGACAGAGCCGCTGGAAACACGCCTCAGAAACGCATGGGCGAATATGACCACGACTGTTTCCGTGAAGGACTACGGTCTGACGCTCGATGAGTTCACGGAAATCTACTACGAGACACTCTATTCCGATGCAAGCTGGTTCTATGTCGGCACATCGTTCAGCTATCCGACAAGTGAGGCAAACAGCAAGCTCACCCGCATCACTGTCAACTACAACGACACCGCAAAGAATGTCGCAAAGAAGCAGGAAGCACTGGATGCGGAAATTCAGCGGATAGTGGACGGGATTTATCCCGACTGGACCGATGCCGAGAAGGTGCTCTATTTTCACGATCATCTCGCGCAGTGCTGCACCTATGATTTCAGCTTCACAAACTATGACGCCTATTCCGCGCTGCTCGGCGGGGAAGCGGTCTGCCAGGGCTATGCGCTCGCAATGTGCCTGCTCTGCCGTGAGGTCGGAATCCCCTGCTATGCGCTCGCGACCGATGAGCTGAAGCATATGTGGAATGTTGTGTATCTCGACGGAAACTGGTATCATGTGGACGCAACGAATGATGATGCGGTGCCGAATATGCTCGGTGTTTCCGCACATTTCTATCTGCTCCGCTCCGATGAATACATGCAGAGCGACGTCAATCATGCCGCTTCCGACTGGTATGTTTTCGGCTATGACGGCACAATCACCTGCGAAGATGACAGCTACAGCGATGCGTTCTGGATCAATGCACTGGATGCAGCGACGGTCATGCCGGACGGCAGCTTCCTCATGACGATCCGCACAGACCCGAATCAGGTCAAATCTGTCGATCAGATCAAGGGGACACTGACAAAATGTCGTCTCGGGCAGACGCCGGAAACGCTGCTGACCAATCACATTTACTGGGAAGCACCGGACGGCGGCGTCTTCCTCAACTGTTACAGCATCGCAGAGATCTGGGGCGACCGGATCTACTTTACGACACCGACTGAAATCAAATCAGCGGCACTCGACGGCTCGGATGTGCAGTCATTCCATGTGCTCGGCAAGACAGAGACTGCGGCGGGCTCGATCTTCGGCATGGAGATCAGCGCAGACGGCGTAATGACCTATCAGCTGATGGAATCGCCGACCTTCACGGATGAGAGCACCTACACCTTCGATGCGGAATACCGCACTGCACAGATGCCGGAGCTCCCCGCGGAGAGTGATACGGAGACCACCACCGCAACAACCGAAACCACAACCTCTGAGACCGAAACGACAACTACGACAGCGGAGACCGTGACCACAACGACTGAAACCACCACGACTGCCACGACCACAACAACATCTGAAACGACTACCACCACAACAACCGCGGCAACGGAATCTGAAACCACAGCCTCGGAAACCGCATCGACGGAGGAATCTGCATCGACAACCACCTCCTCCGAAACATCGGAATCCACGGAAACAACCACCTCGGCAACGTCGGAGTCTTCGACCTCTTCGACCTCGCGCACAAGGAGATCTTCGACCACCACCGAGACCACTGCAACCGAAACGACAACTGCATCGTCCGCCTCGATCTCAGAAAGCACCGCTGAAACGGAATCCTCCTCCGAAACAACCGAAACAACCGTTTCCGCTGCAACTGAATCTGAGGAAAGCAGCACCACCGAGACAACCGCAAAGGTCTCGACCGTCAAGGGTGATGTCGATCTGGACGGCTTGCCCGATCTCGCAGATGCGGTCATGCTTGCAAAAGCAATCGCCGGCTCGGACATTACCCTCAGCGCAGCATCCAAGCACAACGCAGACTGTGTTGCAGACGGCACGCTGGATCAGCAGGATCTGAGATGGCTGCTCCGCCTGCTCGCGGGATTTGAGATGAACTGAAACCGATATGAAACCGGCAGCTTCGCATACAATCGGAGCTGCCGGTCTTTTTATGCCTCGAGCTGCCGCCCGAGAAACTGTGAGGCTGCCGTAATGAGAGAACGCTGAAGATCGGTCGGCACAGTCGTCTTTGACGGATCTGCACTGTCCAGAAACGCCACTGCACCCGTCACATCGCCTGCCGTGATGATCGGCTGGGCTGCAAGCGCGGTGCGCGGAATCCCCTCCGCAGGCTTCATGCGTTCCTTGCCCGCTTCAGCATAATAGGCACGGCGGGATTCCATGATCTCCTCAAGATCCTGCGACACGCGCCGCTCACTGAACTCCCGCTTCTGCGCGCCGGAAACCGCAATCACATGGTCGCAGTCAAACACGATGACCGGGCATCCCGCAAGCCGCTGCATAATCTCCGCGACCTGCGACGCATTCTCGCTCATCTCGCCCAGCGCGGAATACTTCCGAAACACGACCTCACCTTCGGTGCTGGTGTAGATTTCGAGGGGGTCGCCTTCTCTAATCCGCATGGTTCTGCGTATTTCTTTCGGGATCACGACTCTGCCGAGATCGTCGATTCTGCGTACAATACCTGTTGCTTTCATTATATCCTCCTGCTCTGCACTTGCGCACAGAGTCTTTTGTGTTTTCGCTATTTGGGGATAGCTTCGCTTTTTCAAAGCTATCGGTATTGTTTACCGCAGTTGGAGAATTATGCATTGGCACATCATTCCGATTACGATTATTCACACTGCGCCCAATAATTTCGCATAGCTCCGAACCTGCGCATTTACGATTGTTTTGCGTCAGCGCAGATGGCTTCCGAATCTCTCTATACCTATTCTCATGAAACGCCGCATCTGCGCGCTTTCTGTATGCACAAAGAAATGTATCTTGACTTCAGGAAGGGTAAAAGCCCCGCTCTAACCATTATCATCTATACGACAAAGCAGCCGCCCGCGGGCGGCTGCTCCTATTTGACTGTTTTCTATCCGATATACCGTCTCACACCCGGTACAATCTCAATTCAGAACCGGAATTCTTATGCAGTTCATGGGAATAGTCCGAAGATTATTCACCGAGCTTTCTTAACAGGACGGTCAGATCAAGAATTGTAACAAGACCGTTGCCTTCAAAATCAGGATCGTGATTCAAGATTTCCTTGATCTGCGCATCAGTCAGCGTGCGCAGCAGTTCAGAATCCGGCGGTCAGAGCCAGCGCCAACTCAAACAGATTCATTCTGCATCAGGATCTTGCGGCAAAAGCTGACGCTTCAAAAGTGTCAGATCAGCAGCATTCAATCTGCCGTTCTCATCCATATCTCCCGCCTCCCAGTCAGGGAGTTCGGTCTGGACCGCCAGCAGATAGCTTTCTAACAAAACAACATCGTCGAAACTGCACTGTCCGTCTGCGTTGATATCGCCTTTCAGCTTAACAGGAGGCGGATCGGTACGCGCAACAAAGAGAAGATCAAATTCCTCGGCATAAGTTTCTGCGGCGGTCCCCTTGTAACCGTACACCGTAAAGCCCTCGACCGGCTCCAGATAGCTGATCATAAAGCCGCCGGAATCCCGCATCGTCCGGTATCCGAACGCACTGCCGCCGATCTCCTGAATACTCGCCGGAACCGTGATGCTTGTCAGCGCATCGCAGTCCACAAACGCGAGCGAATCAATCTTCTCAATGCCTTCACCGATTGTCAGCGATTCCAGCGCAGAGCATCCGCTGAATGTGCTGAGCTCAATCGTTTTTACGCTGCCGGGAATTGTCACTGTTTTCAGTTGTTTGCATTCTTCAAAGACACCGCTGTTCAGTTTGCAGTGTGCCGGAAGCGTGACGCTTTCGATGCCGGTATCCCGAAAGGCATTCCAGCCGATGTCGGTGATTCCGTCGTGGAAGGTTACGGCACTCAGATTGGTTTCCCCTGAGAGCGCACACTCTGCAATGACAGTGATGCTTTCATCCAGCACCAGCTCCGTGCGTTCGGGCATACTCCCATGATAGCAGTAAAGCACATTGGCGATCGAGACAAACCCTTCCGGCTGACTGTCCAGCCATGCGGTATCCGTAAACGCATTTTCTTTGATAAAGTCAAGCTCCGGCGGGAAGGCGATGTCCGCGAGATTGGTGCAGTTTCGGAATGCGCCCGCGCCGATCGAACGCACCGATTCAGGAATGCGGATTGACGTCAGCGACGTGCAGCCGTTGAAAGTATTGTGAAGGATCGCCGTCAGGCCTGCGGGAAGCTGCACGCTTTTCAGAGAGGAGCAGAAGACAAATGCACGGTCTCCCAGAACGGTCAGACTGTCAGGGAGCACGGCAGTTACAAGATTTGTCGCTTCGGAAAAAGCTTTGCTTTCGATTTCCGTGACCGGATAGCCGTCGATTTCCTCCGGAATCTCCAGAGTGACAATATCCTCAGCGCAGCCGGTGACAACGATGTGACCGTCCTCAATCCGATATTGAAACAGATTGTTGTAATCATACACCGTTTCCTCTTCGATCTCGGCGACTGCCGGCAAGGACATTACAGGAACGGAACAACAGGTCATAGCAAGGCTCAGTGCGGCACATAGCAAACGATTCCGTCTCATAGATGATTCCTCCGTCATATTTCACAGTGATCATGCAGATCAGGTCGCTTTTTTATGATAATAGTATATCACAAAACAGAGAAAAATGCAAGAGAAATCTCTTTTGAATTTGCCGGAGCCATAGCCGAAGACTGTTTGTCAAAGCGCTGCCGAATGAAAAGAAAGTGCAGCAGCTGTCTTTCGCACACATCCTTGACGCCTGCACCCGATTATGACAGCTTAATAGAATAGATCATGTCTTATCCCTGTGGATCACGGGGATAAGACTTTTTCATATCAATAGGCTTCAGCAAATAATTATCAGGGGCAAATTGTAAACTTTCTGTGAACGCTATTGACTATTATCACTTTTGTGAATATAATATATATTGAGAAAGGTGGCAATGCAATGAAACTATCCGATATTATTACAAACCCGATAAGAATGAAGATCATGCAGTTTCTCCAGATCAGGGGCGAAGCAACGACCAGGCAGATATGCGAAGAATTACACGGTGTTCCTCAGCCTACGCTCTATCGTCATATCAATTATCTTCTGAAAGAAGAAGTTTTGATCGTCAAGTCGGAACGCAAAGTGCGCGGAAGTCTGGAAAGGCTTTTGACACTCAACGAGACTAAGTTCACTGAAAATACCGATATAGCTGACAGTGCCTATCAGTTTCTCATGGCGCTGTACGGCAGTTTCCAAAGATACAGTGATAAAGAAAATGCTGATCCGTATGCCGATATGCTGTCCCTGCGGACTTATATGCTCACTCTGACCGATGAAAGCTATAGCAATCTTTTTAAGGAGTTAAGAGAAGTGATAGATAAGTATTCGGAACCTGAGCAAGGCGGAAAAAGCAGGTGCTTCTCTGTGATCTCCGCACCCGCTACAGAGGAGGAAAAGAAATGACAAAGATCAGAAAGCCTTTGATATTCACATTATGCCTGCTGCCTGTTGCCGCTGTCGGCGGTTGGTTCACGGCTCAGATGTCCACAGCGAGTGCAGACAAAGCTGCTCTTGAAGCTGCCATTCAGCAGGTCGGAAGTAAGGAGATGGTCATGCTCATCACGATGATACAGACAGTCGTTTATGCTGTGATTTGCGGCTTCTTCGGATATCTTGTTGCAGATAAGATCGGTCTTATCCGTCCATTCCGGCTTGACAAAAAGAACACGCTCATCACACTGCTTACAGGAGTATTATGCGGAATTGTACTGAGTGCTGATGCTTTTACCTTTGCGAAATGGATACCCGAACTGACAAACAGCTATGTAGCTTCCGGGAGATTTGATGCACCCACATGGATCGCCTCTGTTCTGTACGGCGGTGTCATTGAGGAAGTTATGCTGCGGCTGTTCTTTATGAGCCTGCTCGCACTGATCGGCTGGAAGCTGTTTTGCAGAAAAGAGAATGCTGTTCCCGAAAAGGCACTCGTTATCTCGAATATCATCGCTGCTGCATTGTTTGCCGCAGAACACCTGCCTGCAACGATTCAGACATTCGGACATCTGACCCCTATGCTGATATTCAGGTGCTTTCTGATAAACGGCGCATTCGGCATCGTATTCGGCAGACTCTACCGGAAATACGGCATTCAGTATGCGATCCTTGCACATATCATGACGCATATCGTCAGCAGAACGATCTGGCTGATCATTTTATGAGGTGATTCTATGGAATTCAGAGAAAAGAGAATTACAATACAGGGCGAATATCCGATCGGGGCAACGATCACTTATACGGATGAAAGCAGGAGATCCCCTGCCGTTGTCATCATCATGGGAACAGGAAAGCTCGACCGTGACGGCAACGGTTTCGGATTTCATTCCAATATGTATAAGGAATTGGCACATACATTTGCAGAGTGCGGCTATGTATCTGCGCGTTATGACAAGCGCGGTACCCACGGATCAGGAGGCAGTTTCACCGGCACAGGACTATCAGACCTGACGAATGATGCGGTCTCTGTGATCCGTTATCTGAAAAGCCTGCCGTATGTTGATGAAAACAGAATACTCGTCTGCGGACACAGCGAGGGAACGATGATCGCTACTCTTGTAACGGAAAAAGAAGAAACAGCAGGATTGATCCTGCTGGGCGGTGCAGGAATGTGCATAAAGGACGCACTTTATTATCAGAACAAACTCATGGCTGAGGAGCTCCCCTCTATGAAAGGCTTGACAGGAGCGATCGTGCGAAAGAGCTTCGATCTCAAGAAACAGCTTGCTTTGATAGATGATATGTTCACAAAAAGCAAGGAAACGACCAAAGAAAAGGTGTATGTCAAGGGTGCAAGTATGCCTGCAATATGGCTGCGGGAACACGGAGCATACACCTCAGAGGATTTTGCTGAGATCCTGAAAAGTTACGGCAAGCCTGTACTTGCGATCACAGGCAAGGCTGATTTTCAGGCGGACTACCACAGACTGGATGCGTTTCAGGCAGAAAGTCACATTTGCTGCGTTGCGCCCGAAGGGCTTACACATATTCTGCGGGTAAATGACGGCGATAACAGTATTCTGAATGTGAAGAAAACATATCGCAGACTCATAAAAGAGCCGCTCGATGCCGGACTGATAAGGACGATAAAAGACTGGCTTGATGAAAAACGCCCTTAACTTATCTACTGTTAGAATTGAAGATCTGCTCATGAATTTCTGAAATGTTTCCAATTCGTTCATAACGATTCTCCCTCCCCCATAGTTGGGGCAAGGGATTTCTGCCCCAGGATGACGGTGATTTCGGTGGGCGGATTTCTTAGGAATGCAGGATCTCGGTATGCGAACCGACGATCATGCGGAGCGTGCCTTTCAGGACAATATCCATTTCCTGTCCTGCGTGGCTTGCGAGATGCAGCGGCTTTGAGAGCGCTTCCTCAGAATACGGGACAACCACATGGAACGGCTCAACGGTCTTGTTCTTGAACTTTGACGCAAGACGGTTGTAAACAAAGCCCTCTCTGCGGACGATTGGGACACCCTCGCCTTTTCTGGTGACCGTATAACCTTTCAGCTCCGGAGAGCTGCCTTCCATGAGCTCCGAGATCTCGACATGAAACACATTCGCGCATTTGTAGATAAACGTGAAGCTGAAATCCTTTTCACCTGCTTCAAATTTCCTGTAGTCATCCACCGAGTAGTCCGTCTTGGCTGCCATGTCCTCAACCGAGATGCCGAGATCTTCGCGCAGACGCATAATGCGCTCTGCAACCTCCCGGATTCTGGTCTCAGCGTTCATTTCCTGTGTCTGCTTGCTCATTGTAATCGCTCCTTTATAAAAATAATAAAATAAAAAGCTCGCCTCAAAGATAGACTTTGAGACGAGCATTTTTCACAAATACCCGCGGTACCACTCAAATTGTGCCGCTATTGCGTAACACCGCTTCAGGCTCCAGCAAGCCCTATTCCTTAACGCAGAATCACGGGAGCACTTACTGTATTTTTCGGCACTCCGGCTCAGAAGGGATACATCGCATTGCTTGTCACCGGCTCACACCACCCGCCGGCTCTCTGCTA
>JAEEGL010474140.1_pt1 | contig 13632 bp, 6 predicted proteins | sample 9134231 | NCBI WGS metagenome assembly JAEEGL01 (sample SAMN16246548, study PRJNA631951) | gut metagenome | biome: gut microbiome; feature: rumen; material: fiber-attached | host: Bos | place: Iran: Karaj | collected 2018-10
ATATATAAAGCTATCCCTAATATTGATGAACCAGACGTTGCTGGTTTTGCAGTCGGTGTCCATATGTTTATTGTTTTGGACAAAGGGGCTGCGGCATAAATAGCACCAACCCAACCACTCGTTGCAAACTCTACCCATGCTAAAAATGTATAACCTGCCGGCTCTGATGCTTCGACTGAATTATGCGTACCTGCATCGGTTAATAGTCTTGATCCGGCACTTGCAGACGGTGACATCACCCAGTGATATGGCACCATCTTTATTGGTTCTTTCTGATTGGCTTTATTTGTCACCCATGTCATCCACTCTTTTATAGATTTTGTTATCATAAGTCACCTCCTGTTCCCTTAAGTTATTAGTCCGGCATTGACTAATGCTTGATATAAATCACCATCTGTAGTACCTACACCAGCATTATCATCGATGCCTATATGAATATCACCCGACCAGTCTACAGTAAGTGCGTTTGAGCGAGCGGTATCAGAAGTGCCATTTCCGATTATAAAAGCATAATCAATTCCATTAGCTATATTAAATTTTCCGATAGCTGTTTGATTTGCACCTTGAGCTATTGTACCATGATTCTGTGCATGAGAATATCCTCCGGACGCCTGCGTTTTTGCTCCTTCCGCGTGAGAAAATGATCCCGCTGCTGTTGAATCAAATCCTTCCGCATGAGAGGTGTCTCCTGATGCTGTCGTGGCACTTCCTTCAGCATGAGATGCCTCTCCTGATGCTGTCGTGTGAGCTCCTTCAGCATGAGACCAGCTCTTACTAGCTGTTGTTCTATCTCCTTCTGCATGGGAATAGTCTCCACTAGCTGTTGTGCTATCTCCTTCTGCATGGGAATAATTCCCAGAAGCTAGTGAACGATTTCCTTCTACATGTGCTGCATTGCCAGTAGCTTGTGTCCTAATACCCTCTGCATGAGAAAAATTCCCTTCCGCAAAAGTATGAAAACCTTCAGCATGTGAACCAGTACCTGATGCCAATACTTCTGTTCCCGCAGCAAAAGAGCCTCCTCCAATTGTTTCCACATTTCTAGAACCAAAAGTAAAAGCAATTGCTTGTTGTGCAGTTCGGTAAAGAACTGTAAGAGTATATCCAGTTTCTAGATTTGGACTTACTCGGAAATAATCAGTATTAGATATGGTTATTTCATATTGACTAGTAACGTTATTATGACTAGTATCAAATATTACGATATCATTTGCATAGTTAGTATCAGATGCTATATAATCAAGATAAATATTTGTATAACCAAAAGGTCCATCGGCACTTTGTGTATGTACATAACTTTGAATTACTTCAGCTATACCAGTTTCATCTCTTAAATCACTAACATGAAAAAAAGAATTAACATCACTTTTAGCCTTTAATTGTAAAGAATGATAATCCATTTCAAGATGCGTTTCGTCATCTTTGCCTATCTGCGCCCCACTTGCTCCAAAGGTAGCTAATTCTACATTGTTTTCATCTTTAATATATAATCCATTTCCATCTAATTGAAGCCGACTTTTTCCACTTTGAACTGCAGGATGTATTGTAATACCACCATTTGAAATAGTGGTTATATACTTCGAAGTCTGATCGGGAGTTTGTAAATTAATTGTTTGACTTACTGTACGTGTTCCCATTTATTTTTATCCTCCATATAAAGCTATGCTTTACTTATATAAGTACAATCGAGACTAATCCAACTATTAACCGCAGGATTAGCAGGAAATAAATCTGCGTGTATATCACCATTTGGTCTAATAACAACTCTACAATGATTTGCTCCAAAATTATTATGACAGTGCATTTCATACAAAGGTTCACAACCAGAAGGAACTTTTCCTATTGTAACCCCTCCAGTACTCGAACGTGCAGTAGTAACTAAAATAGTACCAGATAAATTTACGATTCGACCAAATTTACAAGCTTTTGGAGAATGTTCACCAGCAGTTGAATAGTAGGTAAAGCCAGAAGAATAGGTAAATTTTGTGTAGTCATATGTATTGACTTTAGCATCAATATTTCCATATGCAGTTAAATTACCATTCCAATCAACAGTAAAGGCATTAGAACGATTTGAAGTATCATCTCCAGAGCCATTACCAATAATAAAAGCATAATCTCCAACATTGCTATATGTATATGGATTCGCAGTTGTTCCCGAACCACTTCTTGTTGCAGAATTATACTTACCAATAACTGTTTGATACATTTCAGTAGCAACAGTGTAATAATTTTGTGCGTGTGAATAAATACCACTTGCTATTGTTTTATAACCTTCAGCGTGTGAGGCTTCTTCACTTGCAATTGTAGATATTCCTTCTGCATGGGATGAATATCCGCTTGCGGTTGTATATATTCCTTCTGCGTGGGCGTTATGCCAGAGTGCACGTGAATTTGCTCCTTCTGCGTGGGATGCGTTTCCTTCTGCGGTTGTATTGCGTCCTTCTGCGTGGGATGAATATCCGCTTGCTGTTGTATTTGTTCCTTCTGCTAACGAATAATTTCCTATTGTGCTACCACTCTGTCTGATGCCAAATGTATAGTATGGCGCAGTTGCCGTACCACTTTGCGCTATTCCCTCGCCATAACCTATGTTTGCAAGTTCCACAAGGTTGTCATTTACATCTACAGAATATATCTGCATACCATCCTCATCAATTGTTGTATGCGCTCCTGAAACTTCTCCAATTAAAGTTCCACTTGAACTAAATTCAGCAATTTTTGTTGCTACGTTATCAATTTCTTGATAAATTTGCATACCATTGGAATTAATTAAAGTATAGTTGTTTTCTTCATTATGTGGGTGTAGCTTTATTCCATCATTTCCAACTGTAGTAATATAATTACTTGCAGTTTGGGCGGCTGCGCTAACCTGTGTAGTTGTCGCAGCTGTATTATTTCCCCAAGTTAATCCGCTAGCATTAACTTCAAAATATTTTTGATTATTACTATTATAAGCTTGTAACGAATCAGTATTCATTAAAAATCTTGAACTTTCTTCTTTACCAACTCTTGTGGTTGTTCCAAATTGAGCTATATTATCAGAGCCTTTATAAACTGTTAATCCATCTGTATTAATAATCGCCCTTGAAGTTCCATTTGCTCCAATTTGAATTTGATTTGTCCCAAAATTGGCTAATATTGTAGAAGAATTTTTTAACTGTATTCCGTTACTATCAATCAATACGTTTTTTCCACTTGTTGAACCAATAACTATATTACTTCCATAACTAGCAACGGTTATATTGTTTTTAACAATATCAACTCCATTTGCAGTTATTTGTAAAAAATTATTATTGCTCGTATCTTCTGGATGTATAGTAATACCATAATCATTAATTTTTGTAATATATTTTGAAGGGTCAACTAATCTTGTTTGGACCTCTGCTCCACTACCTACTTCACCATCATCAAATTCATAGACAACTCTATATGAATGTTCATAGGTTGCTAGATATCTACCATAATTATTTGCATCACCCTCAGTGCCTATTGTTTCATTGTCTTGATACCAGATAAAATGACTATAATCAATATGCTCATAATATTGATTAGTAACTGGATTACCAGATGGATTAGTTACTGCGGTATAAGTATAATTATCAACGGTTCCACTTCTTGTATAATATGTTTTAGAACTATTTACAGTTGTATCTACACTTAAGAAATATATAACTTCACTTCCGTTATGATATAAATGTGGATATAAATATGTACTATCAGTTAAATTAGTTGAATCACTTGTGATTTCAATGCTATATCCACTTATATTAATCGCAGCTTCACCATTATATGCACTTGAACCACTGCCAATTGTGAGTGAAGTTGCTGTAATTGCACCTTCAACAGTAGCGTTGCTTAAATTTGCATTATTGGCATATAAATTTCCCTCTGAGTCAACTCCAAATTTTGAACCTATTACTGCACGCCAATTGGTTTTTGAAGTACCACCTAATGGCGTTGGAACAAGAGATTCTACTGAGCTACCTAAATTATCAGATGAAATATAAATACCATTATTAGAACCAACCGTTTCTACTACAATCCCACCTTTAAAAAGTTTAAGTCCATTAGAATCTAATGTGGCATCTAAACGATGGTTCGTAATAACACCATTAGTTAAAATAGGACTATATAATCTTATTCCATTAAAACTGATATTATTCTCATTAAATAACCCCGCTTCAAAAAGTGGGATTTTATTATACCCCATACTAATTGAAGCAACACCAATTCTTGTATTAAAACCATAAGTAGTAGCATCTTCTGGATGCAAACCTTCTATAGAACTTTTTGAAACAGCAAAAGCACCTGGATAGGTGGAATCCCCTGGATAGAAAAAGTTTCTTAATTTATTATCTAAATTAACATACTGATTATTAATTTGATTAACCGCTGTATCTAAATAAGGGGTTCCATATTCTGGTAAATTAATTCCTTCTTTAATTTTAACCTCTCTAATCCAAATTTGATAACCAGACTGCCAATTTGGATATGGGTTATCCTCATACCAACCTAAATTAGATGGATTTTCTGAACCAACAGCGGTAACTACATAATATTTTCCATCTAAATTATTTAATATATAATAATATTTATCTTCAACTGTAGTATCATCTGATAAAATAAACCAACTGTTTTCTGTAATATTATTTGCAGTTACATTGTCTGCAACCATACAATATTGCAAAAATATATCTGTTATATCTGTAATATCATTAATTGTAATTGTTCCATAAGAAACTTGGCTCATAAGTTTCCTCCATATATACGAGTCTTACGTACTCCGCGCGCTGGTCAGTCGAATTCATCCATCGACTGAACCTCTCCGTTTCAGGACCAACCTTCGCGCCCGCCGGAGGCCAAATACGTAAAACACATTATTTAGTAAATAAACCTTTCACTATTTAAATTATATCATAAATATAATTTAATGTCAAATTCCTAAATATAAGTAGTAATCTCCCCTGTTCTCTCCAAATAAAAAAGGCAGACAGTAAACTGTCCACCTTTCCTACTTACTTCACAAGTATAACCTTTAACAACCCATTCTCTTCATAATACTCATCAACCTTATACCATGAAAATACATGGGTTTGTCTGTCCGTTTCAATAACAAATATTGAAGTTAAATCCTCTTCAACAAATTTGTCAATTGGACAGTCAATTAATAATTCCACCAAACTTACAACCTCATCACTTGCATGATTTATATAATGATGAAATTCCGCTACGTTATACTCCGAATTAAAAGTTTTAAGATTCATAATATTATCCTCCATAAAAATTATTAGTGAGAAGTATCGCTACAACTCCGCAGCAATAGTTCCACCTTGATAGGAGGTTCCTATATAGTGTGTTTCTAGGGAGGATTTATTATTTATCTTGCAATTATATTATACATGAAATTTTAGAAAAGTTCAAATTTTAACTTGCATCATTTACAGTAACTTGAACATCTGCAGTTATTTGTTTATTAATTAATGAACCATCTATATATATAATTTGTCCAGTAGTAGCAGGTGTATTTGTAGTTATAACCTGACCATGTGAATTACGATAAATCCAACTATATGTACATTGAGGTGTACGAGAAACCACTTCCCATTCACTATTATTATATTGATATAAAGTTGCGGTTTGATTTGTGCTATTTAAAAGAATAAATTGCTGCCCCTCTTCACCGCTTGGTAATTCGATTCCTGCTTCTATTTCATCAGATATAGGGTCTAAAGCTACACCATCTTTACTTACTCTTACATACAGAGCTCCAATGCCTTGTCCATTTACAATTAATGTACCCATCGTAGAATGTACACTAACTTGAATTGCACTAATATCCGATACATCTTTCCATGGTTTTAGAGGGTCTGTCGTCTCAAACATAATTTGGTTAGCTTGAATTTTTAATTGTTTTCCATTGGTATCTTCATAGAAAGCTATGTATTGTTGATTATCACCAATATACATATTATCGGTATAAATACCCTGTGTACCAGCCATCCTATCATTATAAATAGAATCTACAACATCCGTAACTGGCAACTCTGGTAACGTACCTAAAATTCCTCGATAATTATAACTAACTTTTGGATTTTCAGTTTCATCTACAACTGTTTCAAATAAGCTAATTGAGCGTCGCGGCAAATCAACTACATTATCAGAACTATTAATTCCAATTCCATAGTTGTTATTACCAACTTCTCCATTCCCATTAGCCTTATCACCCATATTAACAAGCGCACCACCAATTAAATCAGTTATATTATCAATAACTTTGGTGTTACCACTAGTCAATGCTGCGTAAGCATTTTCTAAAACTAAAATTCGTGAATTATTCGAGTCGATGGATTTAATCTTATATACATGAGTCAAACCATTATTTGATATTATTGACTCCGCGCTTGGTTCATTCATACTATTTGTATAGTTACTAACCTTACACCAATCACCAACTTTAAATAAATATGGTTTTTCTACAGTAATAGTGATATCATTTGTCTCACCTACTCGTGCAGCATTTCGAATTGTACTTGAAGGTCGAAATATAAACAATCCACCCACTGCTTGAATTTCAGAATATTCAAATACAGCTGTTTTGATTGCTCCACGTGCAGTTATATTATTAAAAATCGCATCACCATCAGCATTAATCATCCAACCATATCCAGCTCCTTCTTGTACATATCTTGAAGAGCGAATTGTAGCATCATTTGAATTTCTGCCATCTATTTCTATATACGGTTTAGAAACATTATTTTCATCTTTACCAACAGTAACAAGTCCATCGAAATTACCAGCATTGGCATAAATAGTACCAGTGATTGATAAGTTACCATCATCACCAGTTTTCATTACTACATCACCAATATTATTTTTAATTCTAATACCATATAAGCTAGGCCCAAGCTCCTTAATTGCAGTAGGTACTGTTTCTGGATCGGTATAAATTGGGTCACCTTCATGCCAATTAGCTTGTTTCCATTCAAGTGCTCCAATCTTTATTTTCTCATCTATTTGATTATTATTTTCTTTGGTAATTCTAAAATCATTGTCAGAAGTAATTTCTACTCTACCACCCTGAGGATAAGAATTTTTTATAAAAAATCCATCCCAAGTAACGGCAAAATGTGCATTATCTTTTACATCTTCAAGTGATTGAGCTTTAAACGTACCGTTATTCTTAATACCATAAAGTCCATACTGGTCATACCTTACAAACGTTTGTAAGTCATAAGCTTCTCCATCTTCAGTCTTATAAGCACTAATACCTGACTTATCCCATCTAAAGCTAGGATTGTCTTCACTTCCAATTACGACCTGATCGGTATTTAACTTACCAGTATAAACAGTACCTATATTAATTCCACGTCCGTCGATAGCGGTTTTCCATGTGGCGCCGCCATCATTAGAAATTCGTATTCCTTCACTATTAATTATAACACGATTTTGAGTATTATTCAAATTCTGAATTGTAATGCGGTCACCGTCAATGAATACTGAACCATCACTAGTCAAATTATAATTTTTACCAGCTACTTGTTGAAGTGATTCTAAAAGTACATTTTGATTCAGCGTTCCATCTGCATCTAATAGCGTACTAATTTTTGCATACGTTGCTTCATTATATTGTACTGTTTGAACTGCTGCACTAATTCTTTGGAAAAAATCTTCAAATCGAGTTTTATAATTTTGAACAGTTATAACATTCTGGTCAGGCTCATCTAAGTGCCATTCAACTTCCGAAACAATAACTTCTTCACGAGCAGGAGTTAATATTCCTTCTTTATTTGACCAACCAAAGAACTCTGTATCTTCTACATATGACTTATCTCCAGCATCAAACAAATAAACATCAAAACCTTCCAACTGACTTATTTCAGCTACATTAATCGAATAAGAAACTGTAGGTTGCGCCGACGTGTTACTGACTTGTAAAGCATCAAGGTAGTACAGTTCAGAATCTATATAGTCTGTTGAATTCCAAGTACCTTCTTGAATAAAACGACGATATTTGTTATTAAAATCTTTAATTAATTCTTTCTTTTGTTCGATTAATTCGTCAATCTCATCGTCAATACCCGGAGTTGAATTGGTTGTAGTAATACTAAATTTTGCAACTTTACTATCATTAATTTCATATGACGCTGGAGTGACTGTATAATCCTGCGGCGCAGTAAACGTCATAGAGGTTTCATCAGTAATTATATCAAAGTAGCGTACACTAACTGTTGATTCATAAGTGGACTCACCTAATTGAAAGCTAAAGTCAGGTAAATAATCATTTAATTCAACAAATACGTGTCGCTCATCTAACTCATCTCTGTCAACCCAAACTTTAACTTTATAATTCTCATATCCGCGAAGTTGAGTTCTAATATCCCAATATTCTGATTCAATATTTGTAAGTAAACCAGAATAATTATTAATAACCGCAGAACTTGTGTACAAATTACCAAGTGTTTCAAGAATTGTATCTTCTTCAGTCAATTGTTTGTTTTCTTCTAAAGAAGTATGTTCGGCTCGATAATCTTCATAAGTTTGACCAGTTAATGTTTCAAAATCAGCAAGTGCTTCACTTTTTGTATCTTGCGCTGTCTGTATTAACTCTGTATATACATTACGTTTACTTTCTAAAGCAGTAAAAGATAATTCTAAATTACGACGCTGTTTATCTTTTTCTTGAATTTGCATATTTATTTCGCTTACAGCATCTGCAAATTCCGTTCTATCTATCTCACCTTGTTCTCTATCAAGTAAACCTTGATTATAGTAATAATCAAAATTTAAAATATAAGATTCACCGCTTGGATTAGAAGGCGCGCTCGCTATAGATATGTAGCCTTCATCTACATAATCTGACTGAGATTGGTCTACAATTAACTTAGTTACTATTTCTTCTGAATTGATAGTTCGTTCTATAGATTGTAAGTTAATTCCATATTTAAAACCTGCGTAATTGTCTTTACCAGCGTACTCTTTTAAATATACGAATTTACGAGGACCTTCTTCGTCTACTGCTATGGCACCGCGCGCATCGTGCTCAACAACTAAATCAATCCAGCATTCAAAAGTTTCAGCTATTGTTTGTAATATATCAAAGCAATTAGATTGAGAAACACTAATTGATAAAGTTTTTTCTGAATTTTCATTATAAACTGGATTTACTGGTTCAGTAGAACCAATCTCTTCTTGTAGTGCTGCGATTGACGTGTATGTTTCTACGTCTTCAGCGGCCGTGCCATTAACTGGCTTTAAATAGTAATATTCAGTTGGCGTAGAAGTAGCAGTTGGTATATTACCAAGTAATACAGGCTGCCCTTCACCATCTTCAACAAATTTAGTTAGCTGTATATCTTGAATATAATAATCACCAGCTGTATCTGTAGTATAAATAAAAATACCAATTTTTTCAGTTGGGTCTGTAAGTACAGTATTTGGAACAGCTTTATTAGCTTCTGTTACTAAATAATAGTAAGACAAATAATTGTTTTCTGTTACTTCAATAAATTCACTCTGTTCTCCATCCCAAAAATAAGATTTATCATCAGTACTATTAATATATATGTACTTAGTTGATGGAGTTTGAACTACTCCGTCTATTACATAACTATATATTGTTGTATCTGTTTCTACATCAGTTTTTTCACGAATATAACCGCCTTTAATTGTATTATTTAGTTTAGTCGGTGTTCCTTCAAATTGAAGAATTATATTATTAGGGTCAATATGTTTATAATAATGTCCATATCTTGTTGGGTCATCTTGAGTATACTTAGCTACAAGTAGACCCATAGTCTGACAAGGCACTAAACAATCAATATCATCTAAGTTTTTCTCATACCAACCTTGTTGACTAGGATTGCTTCCAGGCTCTATTTCAATGACTTTTTCATATACGTATGGGCTTTGTTCAGTACCCTCTCCACTTCTTTCATAATAAAACTTATTCTCTACAATTTCCGTATCTATACTTAAAATGTACTCATCTGTTGATTGTTCAGGATTTCTTACACCCGCGCGCCATCTAAATACAAATTTCTCTCCTTGAGAAACTGATTCAATAAATGAAGCATTACTTTCAAAACCCTTATTATAAACCGTATTTTCCCAATTAGCTGTAAGTGGCCCATTGAAATGAACTTTTAAAAAACCTTCAATCTGTGATAATTTAGCTATATCTGCTAATTCTTTATTAGTACCAAGTTCTGGTTTAGTTACAAGTTCTAATTTCTTAACTGTATCAGTACTATCTACATATGGATTCCACCCTTGTAATGTACCATCCTCTAATGAATTAAAGTTCTCGCCATTAACAATAAAATTTGTTACTACATTAGAAGTTGTATATGTATAATCCGTATATCTATATACTTCGCGGTCACCCATTCTAAAACGGTCAACCGTACGTTCCATTACTGGGTCATATGTTGTAAGTTGTCCATAAGCTAAACGATATACATGATATTTGGTTTCTACTTCACTAATTGATATAATTCGATTATTCCCTAAATAAAAGCCATCACTTTTATATTCTAATTCAGTAGTAATACGAAAATTAGTATCAATAATAACATTTTTATCATCAATGGTATATTGTTTATTTTCATCTCTGATTATAAATTGTATGAACTTTCCATTTTGATTTTTAACATAGCTATAAAACAGATAAATCTGTGAGCCAGCGCTAGGAATAGCGGTTCCATCATCACTCGCATTAATAATTTCTACATCGGTAGTAGAAAGTAAAGTAGCTTTATAAACAGGTTCTTCTACTAACTGCTTTCCTACGTTTGCGCCACCAAGTCTCCAATCTGTATCTTCTAACGTTTTTTTAGCAAGCTCGCGCGCCGTGCCTTGGTTATTGTTTAAATCGGTATTAAATTCAATATTATATCCATTCTTTGAAAGCTCTAAAACAAATGCATCAGTACAAGTATAAGTCCAAGTAAATTCTTCACTAGATTCTGAGCGGTCTTTTACAACAAACTCATACCACTGCGGATTTCCGTCTTCATCTGTTCCATACTTCAACTTAACTTTTCGCTCATTAATAAGCAGGGCCGCAAATGGATTTATTATATCTTCATTTTCACTATATGGGTCAAAATATTTATACTTTAAAGAAAAGCTTAATGTTTTCTCCCCATTAGCCTTTTTATTAAATACTGGCTCATAAACTTTATTAGGTCCTGTCATAGTGTCAGAACCAATAACAGCCAGCTTATTTTCTACAAATCCGTCTTGGGTGAGTTTATCTTCCCAAACGGAAATTTCATATGGCTTTATTAACAGCTCACCCATTTTATCCTCCTAGAAATACAGATAATCGTAAAAGATTTGAACACCTTGAAGTGAATCGTTACTTATTTCAATTGTTGCTCCATCTGAATGGGTCAGGTTTGGTAGTAATTTAAAAAAATGACCAGCATCGACATATTGATTGTAAATATGACCTGAAGTTTTATAAGTTACATTACCACTAACAGTAGTTCCTATTTCTGCAACTCCTTGAATTAACTCATTATCTGTATTAATCAAAATACCCACATCGTTTCCAATTTTTGTAATCTGATTAAGCTTCAGCTGCCCATCATAGTCCTCATTGTTAGCAACTGAATAATATGAAATGGTCATAGCATCTATAGTATTACCATTAAAAGGTATATATAAACGGAAACCGGTAGGGAGGTCACCCGCATTATATATGTTGATTGCGCCGGCGCTGTATGTGTCAAAAAGTGAATATAAAGTTGAATTTAAAATTCCACTAGAAACAGCCCAATCACTATCTTCTTCATCAGTTGGTAAGACCTTAAATACAGACTTCGCAAATGGAAAATAGCAGATAAAACTTATCTTACCTTCTCCTTTATAAACGCGCCGAGTTGAATCTGAATATTCAAATGGAGTAACCTGCTCTCTAGTAATTGAATAACCTGTAATAACCTGCTCTCCATCAACCTCTTCGGTGATAGGTGTTCTATCTGTAACTCTAACTCCATCACGTGCCGCACCAACAGTTTTTGCTTTTTCATCAAAGCATACATATGATAGTTCAATTGGGCTTTCAATTTTTGCCAAATATTTTTTATAAGGACGCTCATTAAAAATTAATTCGCTTTGTTGCTTACGTCCAAAAACTTTTCTCATTTGACGAAACTGCTCTTCTGTCATAGAATCAAAAGCAAATTCTATTTCAAAAGTTCTTGGACCAAATGTGCTGCCAAAATAATATTCCCCATCCATACCAGGGATTTCAGCAGTTACGTCTTTAATATCAGGTTGCAACGACTCATCATATCGGTCACTGCTACTTACACGAACAATACCGAGAGATTCAGAGTCTACATTTGCAAATTTAAAACCTAAGAAGTCTTCCTTTATCTCCATTTTCTTTTCTCCTTTTGGTCAATAAAAAACCACTTAATCTCTTAATTAAGTGGTTTTTAATTTCTATCCATATAGGAATGTAAGTCGTCTATGAACTAGATATTAACACACACAATTGTCCATTAGAATCAACACCAACTGGATATAATCCTTCTGTTGTACCTATTGTACCTAATGAAGTTTCTGAGTTAAGATTTACCTTAACCGTATTTGTTGATTTAACTCCAGTAACAAAAGTGTGAGTCAAACCAGTGCTTGGTATTAATCTAGTAGCAGCTTCTCTTACAGTAACAGACCAGCCACCAGTTTTATTTATTTTATAAATATAAACTTGGTCACCTTGTGAAGTATCAGTATGACTCGACATAGATCTATAATACTGAAACTCAATTTCCGTTGGATTCTCTGCATTATTTACATAGGCCATAAACGCAAGTCGAGTTTGAGAACCGGTTGCTGGATTACTATTACTTGACGCGCGTGTATAAATTATCCAACCCTTTTGATAAGCATCTAATATTTCTGCAAAAGTAGTTATTCCATATCTAGCAATAACCATTGTTGTCATTGCAAATTCCCAATTACCATCAGCATTTAAAAATTTAGTTGCATCAGTTGTAGCTGGCGCAGGAACAAGACCTGCCGCGCCCGCGGTCGTCCCATCTGTACCTACAAAAGCAGTTGGAGTATTTGTCAAATCATTATAATCTCCAGAAGTAGCTACGGTAGCCAGCTCTGGAAAATCTGTTATATCAATTGTAGTATGAGTATGTGAAGCATTTGCTTTCCCCGTAAGGTCAATTACAGCAATTCCGCCACTAACAACAGAAGTTCCATCTACCTCAACATCTGAAATACCAGTAATAGCGGTGCCTTGAACTTTAGCACCGCTAGCATTATAAAAATATTTTCCTTGTAAAACATCAGACTGTTCAGCTGTTGTATCTGAAATATCCATCAGCGTTGTATCCCCATATACTACTTTATTAACATGTGGATTCTCAGCCATAAGTTTACCTCCTATGCAGCAGCAATAGTTACTGTCTTGCCTCCTGCAGCATTATCTGTTTCAGTATAAGGAATTGCATTTACTGTAACCTGAGATAAATAATTATATCCAGTATCTGGGGTTACTGTTTGTGAAGTTGTAGTAGGAGTAACAGTTTTAGTTTGTGCATTAACATCCTCAGAACCACTCATAGTACCAGTAACACCAAGAATTTCAACACCTTGTCTAAT
>JAEEGL011230753.1_pt1 | contig 13632 bp, 9 predicted proteins | sample 9134231 | NCBI WGS metagenome assembly JAEEGL01 (sample SAMN16246548, study PRJNA631951) | gut metagenome | biome: gut microbiome; feature: rumen; material: fiber-attached | host: Bos | place: Iran: Karaj | collected 2018-10
CTTAAAGCTCCTGATCTTGTATATAATTGTTCAAAAAACGATTCCTTCTGATCGTGCTCGGTATTCTTAAGATCTATCAACAGCAGTTCATCACCGCCATATCGTCCTACGAGTCCGAATCCATCCGCCGACTCAGCGATTTCCTTCGAAACATATTTAAGAACATGATCTCCGGCCGAGTGTCCGAAACTGTCATTGATAGACTTAAAATTATCCAGATCAATCATCGTAAATGTAAACGGGATCCGTTCGCTTATGAGATTATTGACAAACTTCATTGAATAACTGCGGGAAAGAACTCCTGTCAGGGGATCGAGTATCTCATCCAGACTTATCTCATCGATTATCCTGTCAAAATACCCAAACTTCCTCAGTTTATCAATCGTATATATAACCTGTGCACTGTCCAGCCCGTGTCTGCGTCTTAACACATCTGTTATATCCACAAAGCTTCCCACAAGACCTACGATCCTGTCTCCGTCATACAGCGGGCGCTTAGATGCGATGATATCTCTCTCCTCACCTCGGATCATACATTTTCCCTGAACCTTATATGTGCTTCTTCCGGCGAGAACACGCATTTCATCCTGTTTAAAAGGCTCCGGATCAGAATGCCATCCCATATCCTCATCAGTCTTGCCTATAAGCACATCTTCGGATTCAAACCCGTAAAAGTCCAGAAACGCCTGATTCACTCCAAGGAACCGACGCTCACTGTCCTTCCAGAACACACAATCCTGTGAAGTATTGATGATACTGTCAAACAACTCTACTGTCATCTTCATAAGATTTTTACTCCTTTTTCACGGGTTTTATATTGATCATATCCGGGACTATAAATATTTTTGAAACAGATTTTCCGCAAAGCCTTCTTCCGTCACATAATCCCCTTTTACAGGGATTTTCTCTTCTTTGGCGTTATCGCTGAGAAGCGAGATGAAATGCTTGACCAGATGTGCCTTTAATAATCCGGATATCACAAGGAATACGCCGTCCCCCATGTCAATGGCCTTACAGCTTTCCACAAGAGTCCCTTCACTGAGGATTAGAGAATGTCTGCTTAATGTCACAAACATTCGCTTAACTTATATGATTATAATCTATATTTCATTGTATGCCTACCTTCTCCTACGACGTCCATCTGTTTTTTAAGTTTTGCTGTCTATGACAGGATACTGACCGTCCCGTCCGAGGCGTTGACCAGTACCATATCATCATCTTTTAGTTTAAGGGTTGCATCACCTGTAGCAAGGACTGCAGGGATACCGTATTCTCTGGCTACTATTGCTGCATGGGACAGAGTTCCGCCGGTATCGACCACCACGCCTGCTGCCAGTGCGAAAAGAGGCGTCCACTCCGGATCCGTATATGTACACACGAGTATGTCGCCTTTTTCAAGTTTATAGAATTCCTCAGGAGAACGGACTATGCAGACTCTTCCCTTCGCCTGACCGGTGGAGGCACCAACACCTTTTACGGAATCGTCATCTCCCGCAAGAGCATCTTTCATGCACTTATCCCAGTATGCTTCAGCAAAGCCACGCTTGGCTTTTCTTGATTCGATCAGATCACGTTTAACCCCAAGATCACCTTCTCTGCAGGCTTCAAATAATTCACCTGCGAACAGGTAGAGTAGATCTTCGTATGATATACCCGATACCTCAGCAAGTTTTCTGAGCAGCACTCTGCAGTATTCAAACTCCGACTCCCACAGATACTGAGTTGCCTCCCTTATGTAGTGGTAATGCCGAAGCCCCCTTACACGGTTTTCAAAGTCTTCATACTTCTTTGCGGGAACAGCCGATTTCACCTTCTCCATCAGTGCCACAAATCTCTGCTCTCCTTCTTCTTTTGTTGCTACCGCTTCACCGCCGCTCTTAAGCATCGGACGAAGAGTGTTGATGAACCTGTCAGGATTTTCTCTCCATGTCTCCGATATGAAGCAGTAACAGTTAAAGTCGGACTTGCTGCCAAACCGGGCAATAAACTCTTCAAGCATATTCCCCAGCTGCGGATAGCGGTCACATATCTTACGGTAGTCATCACACATGACGCACTCAACCATTGCCTCATCCCTGCCGATGTATTCACACATATCCTTCATCGCACGGTTTATGTCTGCCGTGACATAACTGAGTCCTTCCAGAACATCATAAGCATTGAGATCTTTATCAGTCTTTTTCAGAACTTTAGAAACCTTCATGCTCTCCACGGCATTGGGGAAAAGCGCATATAAAAATCTGTCATACGCAGTTCTGCCGATCAGATCTCGCATTCGCTCAAGCGCCTCTCCGATACTCTTTATATCGCCCGGCACTGCGCTCTTTTCTTTTTCAAATTCTGCGCGGCAACTCTCAAGGGACTCATCGGCACATCTGATATTGTTATCAACATCTCCGATCAGCTTAAGATACTTTGGGATGGCAAATACGTTTTGGTTAAGTTTCACTTTCTTGGAAGACTGATAGGATATGCCATCCTTATCTATCGGATACATACCGCCCTTAAAATCGATCCCTATCTCATGAAACAGCACGCCCTTCTGATCCCCGACATTACCGCCAAAATCATGGTCAAGCGGATAATACGGAGTCGGTGTCTTCTCGAGGTTAAACAGTACGCCCTCCCTCATGGCTCCTTTGGCAGGTTTTACTTTGGGATAGCCTTCAAAGTCCTCTTTCGTATATACTTTTGTCGCATTCTCTTTTATGGTCGTGATGCTCCTGGCCTGCAGGATGTATATGCGTCCGTCCCTGATCGCCCATTCGATATCCATGGGATGTCCGTAGTGAGTTTCGATCTTCAATCCTTCACGCACCAGATCGGACACCTGCACTTTATCCAGGGTTTTACGTTTCCTTCTATCCTCATCAACCGGAACACGTACCGTTCCCGCACCATCAGCGCCGTATATTATCTCTTCGGCTTTCGAACCGGTTATATCTCTTATTATCTCTCCCGATCTTGCGCATATATATTCATCCGGGCTTACGATACCGGATACCACGGCTTCACCGAGGCCGTACGAAGCATTGATGTGTATGTTTTCGGGATCGCCTGCCGGATCGGCGGTAAACATGACACCGGATGTCTCACTTTCCACCATCTCCTGTATAACGACGGCAAGTGAGACTTTCTGTTTGTCATAGCCAGAGTTCTTCCTGTAACTTACCGCCCTGTCTCCCCACAGCGATGCATAGCATTCCTTTACCTTAGCCAGCAATTCGTCTGTCCCTCTCACATTAAGATACGTCTCCTGCTGCCCCGCGAAGCTCGCATCCTCCAGATCCTCTGCGGTAGCTGAAGATCTGACGGCTACTCTTACGCTGCTTCCAAGTCCGTCATAATAATCTTTTACCTCTTGGGTTATCTCTGCCGGGATCACGCCTGAGAGTATAGCTTCTCTTATTCGGGAAGCCTCTTCATATGTGTCGGGATCTATGTAGTTGTCCTGCATATAAAGATCATATGCCTCAGCGGTAAGTACTGCTCCCGGAGGGACCGGTATGCCTGCATGCGTCATCTCACCTAAGTTGGCACCCTTGCCTCCTGCAATGGCTATGTCATCTTTTCCAATCTCTTCAAATGTGATCAAGTACTTCATCTTCTGTTCTCTCCTCATATTACCCGGCTGCTTACGTCAGATATTTTCTCCACGCATATGTTCCGATAACTATCGAATATACGAGCGAAATCGCGCTCGCGATGGGCTTTGATATGATCAATCCCTCAACCCGGAGAAAATACGTACATATCAGTATCACCGGTATGAATACCGTTCCGTTCTCTGCGATCGTCACACTGGTAGCCAGCCCGAACCGGCCAATGTTCTGCAGCATCATTCCTGACAGGATGTAATATCCCATAAAAGGCAGAACCACGCACTGTGCCCTGAGCATCCGTACAGCCAGCTCAACTACGTCAGGCTGCGTGGCGAACGCACCCGTAAGGTTTTCTGCAAATATCACAAGAAAAGGTGTCACTATTACCAGGAAGGTAGTCACGGTCACCCATGTGATCTTAAATGCCTTTTTTACCCGATCATACAAGCCTGCGCCGTAATTGAGCGCGCACACCGGCTGAAAGCCCTGTCCGAAGCCTATGACCAGAGCATAGGCAATATATGCGACTCTCTGAGATACCGTCACCGCTGCTATCACAGTCACACCATATATTCCTGCTATGTTATTGAGTATAACGGATGAGATACTCGTTATACCCTGTCTGCAGAAATTCGGTGCACCACCTGCCAGAATCTCTTTAATGTGACATATGTCAGGTTTAAGATATTTAGCTTTTATCGCTATATTTCCATTCCTTCCGGTCTCACGCCATAGCATTATGCAGCCGAATACCTGTCCGATCAGGCTTGCGTATGCAGCACCGGATACTCCCATACGGAACTTCAATATGAAAACCGGATCAAGCACCATATTGACAAGCATCCCCACTAACAGTCCGTACATACTGCTCTTGGCTGCACCTGAGAGCCTTAACTGGTTATATATGATGTTAGAGAACAGCATAAACGGCACCGTGCAGATTGTGACCTTAAGGTAGCCCCTCGTAGCCACTGCCAGTTCCTTGGAAGTAGCTCCACCCAGAATGCTCACCAGCGGATCCGTAAATACAAGACCTAGTATCAGGATAAGTATTCCGGCTATCGCACCGATGACCACGCCGTTTGCAGCCATACGTTCAGCCTCTTCGTATTCCTTTTTCCCCAGCATACGTGATATGTAATTTCCCGAACCGTATCCGAACCAGAATCCGATTGCCTGAACAACAGATACAAAGGCAAATACCACACCGACGCTGGCTGTATATGCTTCGTTATCCAGTTTTCCCACCCAGAACGTGTCCGTCATGTTGTAGACGGTCGCAACCATCATACCGATCATGGACGGGATGGCCATCCGCACGATCAAAGGAAACAGTTCCTGCGTTGTAAGTCTGTTTATTCTTTCTTCTCTTTTTGCTTCGTCACTCATCATGTCAGTCCATTATCACCTTATCCGCCGTCTTATTCCTGTTTTAAAGCCTCCTATTTCTTAGGAGGCCAGGGGATACATCTGTTAACTTTTCTTTTGTATTCTTCGTATTCGCTGCCGTACAGGTCGGTCAGCCACTTCTCCTCGGTGTTGATAAGTGCAATGGTCATGATCAACCAGTCTATTACCGGCAGGATCAGCATCCAAGCATTGTGCCACATGAGGAGTATTCCGGACAGAGCGATCCACCATCCGCTGTACATTGGATTTCTGACCATCTTTTACATAATTCTTCAGCTTCATATATATATCTTCTTTCACACAGCATATTTATCGGATCACGTACCATTATATCCTTAAGAAGCTTGCAGCGAAACCATATGTGCGTATGCTCCGTCCTGATTCATAAGTGATGAATGATCGCCCCTTTCTACGATCCTGCCGTCAGAGATAACAAGAATCTGATCCGCATCCTTTATGGTCTTGAGCCTGTGTGCGATGACAAGAAGAGTCTTATCCTTACACAGTTCTGATATTGCTTCCTGTATTGCCCGCTCATTATCTGCATCCACGCTTGCAGTTGCCTCATCAAGTATTACTATGGGAGAATCCTTCAAGATGCACCTGGCGATGGATATCCTCTGTTTTTCACCACCGGACAATGACGCGCCGCCTTCACCGATCACGGTATCAAAGCCTTCCGGAAGCTGCATTATAAAGTCATAACACCTTGCTTTTTTCGCTGCCTCTTCAACCTCTTCTCTCGTCGCATCCGGGCGGCCTATGGCGATATTATTATAAACCGTATCCTGAAAAAGATAGACTCTCTGGAACACCATACTGATCTGATCCATCAGACTGCCCAGTGAGACATCTCTTATATCTTCTCCCCTTATGAGTATCCGTCCGCTCTTAACATCCCAGAAACGTGCAAGAAGCGAAGCTATGGTTGACTTTCCGCCTCCGGAAGGTCCGACAAGTGCTGTCATCTGCCCCTGTTTAACTTCAAAAGATACATCCTTAAGTACATCCTTATCGGTATAGGCGAAGCTGACATTATCATACGCGATCTCAACCTGAGCGGATCCCGTATCAGATACGCCTGCAAGTTCATTCCGTCCCTCGTCATGCAGTTCCTCTGCGGCAAATACTTCTTCTATCCTGTCAAGACTTGCGTCTGTCACAGTGAGCCTTGCCATCTGACCATAGTAACTTTTGATCGATACAAACATATCAAAAAGGAAAAGCGCCATGCCGACCATATAGATATCAGATATCGCTCCTGTATTAAAAAGATAAGCACACAATGCAAGTACCAGTGCCGTACCTATACCGAAAGTCAGGTAAAGAGCTCTCGCCCACGGACCATAAGCAACCTCAAAGTCTATGCTTTCCTTGCAGCTTTTATCGAATTCATCCGTCAGCCTCCGGGATTTTTCGCCCAGCATATTGTATGACTTGATGATGCCTATACCTTCTGCAAAATCAAGCACTTCCTCAGTCAGTGATTCACTTGCCTCCTGCTTTATCACCGAATGCTTCGCAGTTGTTTTAAGCATAAGATTGCCGACTATGATAAATGCCACGACGATAAACAGGGATAATAACCCCAGCCTTATATCCATCACGAACATCATGACAGTCATGATCCCCTGGGAAATGATAAAAGTCACCAGTTCGGATAAAACTCCCATACAGTTTTCTTCAATGAATACCATATCGGTTGCAAGAACCGAACTGATCTTTCCCATATTTCCTTCGGTGAAATATCCCATGGGAAGTTTTCTTAAATGATCACCCAGGCGCAGACGCATATCCGCAAACACCATATAACCTGCCGCCGATTGGAGCACATTTGATAAATGCTCAAATACCGCCTGCAGGATCACGCTTGAAAGAACGGCAATACCAAGTAAGATACATTTACTCTTATCCATCTGCCCCTGCATGAACCAGCTTATACAAAAGAAACACAGCACAAGCGGCGCCTTCATCATAATGCCTTTCAGGAATGCCGTAATGTATGAAGCCCGGATCCTTCCCTTATATTTTCCCGTATTATTTATAAGTCTGTGCATTATTTTTAACATGACATTACGCCTCCCTTACTTTCCATGTACTTGCGGAAACCGAAGCATCCCACAGTTTTTTATACTCCGGACAGTTCTCCACCAGGTTATCGTGAACATCTGCAGCGATACACTGACCATCCTTCATCACGCAGATCCTGTCGGCATTTTTTATAGTCGAAAGCCTGTGCGCGATAACGAATACCGTCTTATCCTTCACTATCTCATCCAGTGCCGCATTCATCTTCTCTTCATTCTCGGGATCCATAAACGCAGTCGCCTCGTCGAGGACTATGATAGGTGCATTTTTCAGTATTGCCCTTGCAAGCGATATCCTCTGGCGTTCGCCTCCCGACAACTGTTTGCCTCCGTCACCTGCCTGTGTTTGAATACCATCAGGGAGTCTTTCCAGGAACTCATTACACTGGGCTCTCGTAGCCGCTTCAAGCACCTCCGCTTTCGTGGCATCCGGTTTACCGATAAGAATGTTATCGTAAAGAGTAGTGTTAAACAGAAACTGCTCCTGTGAAACATAAGCGACCTGATCATTAAGCGCCTCAAGAGACATATCAGTGATATCCTGTCCCCCTATCGTTATGCTTCCCGAGTTAAGATCGTAATAATGCACCAGAAGCTTTGCAAGAGTTGACTTTCCGCTTCCGGATTCGCCCACAAGCGCTGTGGTGGTACCCTGTTTAAGTGTCAGATCAACTCCGTGAAGCACCTCTGTATCTTCATAGCCGAAGTGAACGTCCTTAAATTCCACATCCAGACCTGTTCCCTTAAATGAGGATGTACCCTCCTTAAGAGGTGGACGATCCATCATCTTCTCAAGCTCTGCAATCTTATAATCAAGTTCAGGGAATTTTCCGGCAAAATTCAGTGCTTTTAAAACCGAAGGTCCCACCGCAAACGACATACAGAACACAAGAACCATCTTATCAAGCGCAATAGTTCCACCGAGTACCATCATGGAACCGAAGGGCAGCATCAACAGTACAAGGCACGGAAGAACGCTCGAATATATCGCCATCCACGGCCAGCAGACCTTATACCAGTCGAGCGTAAAGTCACGGTAGCTTCTAACCACTTCACCGAACCGCTTGTAAGAGTCACCGTCCTTATTGAAGACTTTAACTACTTCCATGCCGTTTACATATTCAATGATCGTATTGTTCATGTTTGCGGCGGATTCATAATAGGCGTTCATCTTCTCCAAGCCCGATTTCATCATCATACCCATCGCAAACATTCCTATTACCAGAGGCACCAGTGACAATAATCCGAGTCTCCAGTCAAAAACAAACATAAGGATAATGATGATGACGGGGATAGCAATATTGGCTATTCCCTCGGGGATCGCATGTGCCAGCAGAAGCTCGATCTGATCTATATCATCTGTAAAAACCTTCTTGATACGCCCTGTACCCAGTTCCGTTATATTTCCCAGCGACTGTTTCTCAAGCTTCCCCTGCAGAGAGATCCTTAAGTTCTTCAGGGTGTTATATGCACTGATGTGCGAAAATGTAAGTCCCTGCACATACGAGATCGAGTAAATTATCTCGCACACGGCGATCACAACAACCCTTATCAGGATAAAAGACGCATCAATACTCTCGCCGCGTGTAAGCGGTGAGATTATCTGATACAGAAAGAAGTACGGCGCAACACTGGCAATGATCCCCAACGACATTAGTATCGTCGCCCACACGGTGTACTTTTTGTATTCCCCTATGTAAGGAGAAACTCTCTTAAACATATCATTCCCTCCTGCTTATCTTTATATAGTTAGCACTTGCTAACCTTGCGTCTATTTTTTAGCCGTCTTATGACGGCTTAAAAAATCGTGTTTACTTCATTTGAAGCGCTTTAGTCCAGTCATAGAATCTGCACATAACCTTGCAATGCTTCTCTATTTCCTTCCATGTCATCTTATGGATAAACGGTTCATAGATCGCTGTCCAGAAGGATGTACAAAGTACATGCATATCATCCCGGGAAATATCTGCCTTCGCCAGTCCGCGTTTTTTTGCCTCCAGGTAATACTGCATATACGCATCCGTCATACGCAGAGCAAATTCATGTCCGTAATTCTCATAAACCGTTCCTGCCGATTTTTCCAAAAGTAAAACAAAATCGCCTCTTATTCTCCAAAGGATTCCGAAAAGATCCAGGATGAATCTCTCATTCATATTCCAGGTGGCGCGAACTTCTTCATCAGTCATCCCGGAAAACTCCATATCCGTTCGCACAGCTACAAAGTCATCCAAAATATCAGCAGTATCTTTTACAACGGCACAAAAGAGTTCTTCTTTACCCTTATAACGTTTATATACCGCCCCTGTTGTCACGCCGGCATTATCGCAAATGGTCTTGAGATCAGCCTTAATGAATCCGTTTTCCATAAACTCTTTCCGGGCGCTTTGTAACAGTCTGGGATCAATACTCGTATCTCTTACAGACATTATTTCTCCAAATAAAAGCGTTATCGATAATTCAATTACCGATAACACTTTTATCACACTTCATTGTTTATGTCAAGCCTCTGTGTTATGCTGACTGCATCTTCCAGCCGGCAGCTTCCTCTCTGAGCTTTATGAATCTGCTGTATTTATCACTGCTTCTTAACAATTCTTCATGTGTACCATTGCTGACCGTTCCCTCATCAAGTACCACGATCTGGTCAGCATTCCGGATTGTCTTGAGCCTGTGCGCGATCATGATCACTGTCTTATTCTCCGTCAAAGCATTGAAGGCAGCGATCAGTTTATCTTCGTTCTCAGGATCAACGTTGGCTGTTGCTTCATCAAGAATAATGATCGGAGCATCCTTAAGGATCGCTCTTGCAATGGATATCCTCTGTTTCTCTCCTCCCGAAAGCGTTGCCCCGCCTTCGCCGATCACTGTGGAATAACCCTCCGGAAGCGACATGATAAAATCATGGCAGCATGCCTTTTGGGCAGCAGCTACAACAGCCTCATGGCTTGCATCTCTCATTCCGAACTTTATATTGTTTTCAACCGTATCCGCGAACAGATAGACATTCTGGAAAACAACGCTGATCTGTGACATCAGGCTTTCCAGCGTGTAGTCTCTTACGTCCCGGCCGCCAATGGAAATACTTCCTTTGTTCACATCCCAGAAACGTGCGATCAGCATGGCCAGCGTTGTTTTACCCGCACCGGATGAGCCGACAAAAGCAGTCATGGTCTTCTCCGGGAGTTTTAGACTTACTTCTTTTAACACCTCATTATCGCCATAGGAGAAAGATATGTGATCGATAGATATCCCGTAATCCTCGGGATCATATTCTTTGCCGTTTTCATCCATGATTGGAAGAAGATTGATCTCCTCAGCTTCCTCTATAGAGCTGGAAACTACCCTTAGAACAGTAAGCCCCGCTCCGGTCTGTTCAATATCTGCAAATACCTGAAAAGAGATGATCACAGCCATCAGCGCATAGGTTATCGTCATATTTCCCGTGATAAAGAGCGCCACCGCCGTAAACAGAAGCATGGCTTTGAAGGCGCCAAGGATGACACCCTGGGCCTCACCGTAAGGGATAAACAGCCTCTCCATCGCCAGGTTACTGTCCCTGTTTCCGTCAATCGCCTTTTTTAAAGCTTCATCACCCTTTCCTGTCAGATTAAAGGATTTGATCACACTCATCCCCTGAAGGCTTTCAAGTACCTTTGATACCAGAGCGGCTTCATTTTTCTGCCTTATCGGGGATAAAGCACGGCTCTTCTTTTCCATGGACGATGTGATGAGCATATAAACGGTCATACCGGTCAGCTCGATCAGACCCAGACGCCAATCAAAGAATACGACGCAGATCAAAAACACGACTGAATTCATCAATCCGCTGAGGATAAGCACAAGAACATTTGCCCCCTGGTTTTCCACCACATCCAGTACTGTAGTAGTAATACCGGTTATCCGGTCAAGATTACTGTCGTTGAAATATCCCATAGGGACCTTTTTAAGCCTTTCAGCTATATCGAGCCTCTTGTAGGCGCTCATATAATAGCCTGCATGAACAGCCTGAAGATCCGCTGCCATTTTCAGAAGAAACTGTCCTATGATACTTATCCCCAGTAATATGAGTGCTGTCCAGGCAGGCTTCATGGTATGTTCACCCTCTTCAAATGCCAGAATAACAAAATAGATTGCCGCCATCCTGAACATCGAGAAAAGAGATTTGAAAAATGAAAGAATGATCGCCCGATAGATCCTGCTCTTTTCCTGTCCGGAAAACTCTATGATTTTTCTGATCGCTTCAAGCATTACGCTGCACCTCCTTCGCTGATATGTGCCTGCCACATCGCATTATAAAGAGCGCTTCCGTTAAGAAGTTCGCTGTGAGTTCCCGAGCATTCAACCGTGCCTTTGTTGATCAGCACGATCTGATCGGCATCCGTGATCGTTGAAAGCCTGTGTGCGATGATGATCACTGTTTTATCTTTCATCAGTTTGGTAAGAGCCCGTTGTATGACAGCCTCATTCTCCGGGTCAATATAAGCCGTTGCTTCATCAAGGATCACGATAGGAGCATCTTTAAGCATAGCTCTGGCAATGGCAATTCGCTGACGCTCGCCACCCGACAGGCGGGCTCCGCCGCTTCCCACTTTTGTTTCATAGCCTTCAGGAAGCGCAGTTATAAATTCATCGCAGCCGGAGGCTTTAGCAGCTTCGCGGACCGCCTCATCAGAAGCTGATGTATCTCCCATACGGATATTATTCATGATCGTGTCATCAAACAGCCAGTTATCCTGTGATACATACGCCACCTGATCATAGAGCTGTTCAAGCGGGATCTCTCTTAAGTCTTTTCCGTCCATCTTTACCGATCCATCCTTCACATCCCAGAATCCGCCGACAAGCTTGGCTATCGTGGATTTTCCGCTGCCTGAAGGACCGACGAGTGCAGTAAAGCTTTTTTCCGGGACCCGGAGGTTGACATGGTGAAGGACCTCTTCGTTTTCGTGATATGAATAGTTGACATCACAGAATTCTATATTATGAGTTTCGAAAGTGACAGGCGTTTTCGAATGTTCCTGTTCTTCACCGGCCAGCAGTTCATCTACCGTGGCAACGGTAGTAGCAACTTTGGCCGAAGAATCCGTAAACTGGATCGCAGCAAGGATCGGCCCGACTATACACATGGAAAGCATGATCGACGTCATGAAAACGTCCGCTGAAATACTACCCGATATATACATGTACCATCCGATCGGCAATACCGTAACCAATGTGCATGGTGCGATCGTATAGCAAAGGGACTGACATACTTCCGTTTTTTTCATCCAGTAACAATAAAAGGAAGCATTCGCCATAACCTTATCTTTAAATTTCTGAAAAGATGATCTGCTTTGGCTGTATGCTTTGATCACCTCGATCCCATGGACATATTCAACGATGCTCGTGTTCATATCCTGCGTGATCTCAACTGACTTTTTATAATCTTCGGAATAACTGGCGGCGATAAATCCGAAAAACATCAATCCGAGCGGAACAGAGACCAGACAGATGAGGCCCATTCTCCAATCAATGATCATCATATAGATCCAGACCGCTATGGCACCGATGATATTGGATGTAAGTTCCGGGATCATATGCGCTATAGGGCGTTCCATCCGCTCCACCTCATCGACGATGATCTGCTTGAGTTTACCGCTGGATGTATCGATGATCGTGCCAAGAGGCATCCTCGGAAGCTTGGCAAAGATCTGTTTGCGTATCTCTCCAAGCAGAGAAAAGGTTGCTTTGTGACTGACACTCAGTCCCATCGCATAGAATAGGCTCTTGCATGCAAAGCCTGCAAAGGCAGCGATTACAAATACAAGGTAATAACTCCATTCCCTGTTCCCGGAAATCATTCCGGAAATGATCCTGGCCGCAGAAACAAAGGGAACTATGCCGGATACGACACCGAGTACAGCCAGCACGACGGACAGCATAAGCCTTCCATGTTCAGGCTTTGCAATCTCCCATATTCTGGCCATGGGATTTGACTTTTGTTCCTTCATGTTATAAAACACCTCCTGATGATTGGTTGTTTGGTTAGCAGTTGCTAACTCGCGTTTATAAAATAAGCCTTCTCTCTTTGATCTGATATAAGAAGGCGTTATTATCCTAATATCCGAAAAATTCTCTCCAGGCCTTGGAGAAAAATCTGTCCAGAGTATCTGCGTAATGCAAGGCTTCCTCTCTGGTAAGATCATGCTCTACCGTCTGAAACACTGCGCTTATGTTGGTCGTGGTCAACAGATGAAGTTCTCTTTTGTCAAATTCATTGAGTTTCACTCCCTGCTTTTTAAGTGCATCCATATAAGACAGGGTCATTTTTTCTTCCAAAACGGCAAGATCATGAAGAATGTTTTCATACTTTGTTCCCTGAGATTTGCATATGATCAGACGGAAAGCATCCAGATGATCGTATATGTATGCGATCGAAAGTTTTGCATCCTGTCCGGCCTCCATAAAACTTAAGTCATCGGTTCCTATAAATTGCTCCTGATCATCCGCTTCCAGATGAAAAAGACTTAACAATCCCTGATATGCAGGCTCGA
>JAEEGL012562953.1_pt1 | contig 13632 bp, 9 predicted proteins | sample 9134231 | NCBI WGS metagenome assembly JAEEGL01 (sample SAMN16246548, study PRJNA631951) | gut metagenome | biome: gut microbiome; feature: rumen; material: fiber-attached | host: Bos | place: Iran: Karaj | collected 2018-10
CGGGCCAACCGTTTGCCGCCGGCTTCCTTCAGATTCCACCTCGCGATGGATGCCCTTGCCTTTGGCTGTGACCTTCCCACTATCAGGGCGGTCTGGGGACTTGCACCCGTTAGAATACGTTCGTGCTGGGCGAACACAAAAAGAGGCACATACCGGGTATGTACCTCTCTCTGGAGCTTGTGCAAAAGGCCTACACGTTAAACAGGAAGTGCATGATATCGCCGTCCTGGACCACGTAGTCTTTGCCTTCGATGCCCATCTTGCCGGCGGCGCGGACTGCGGCCTCGGTCTTGTACTGGACGAAGTCCTCGTACTTGATCACCTCGGCCCGGATGAAACCACGTTCGAAGTCCGTGTGGATGACACCGGCGGCGCGGGGGGCTTTGTCCCCGGCCACGATGGTCCAGGCGCGGCATTCGTCGGCCCCGGCGGTGAAGAAGGTCCTCAGGCCCAGGAGCTTGTAAGCGCTCTGGATCAGGCGCACCACGCCGGATTCCTCCAGACCCATTTCCTCCAGGAACATCTGACGGTCTTCGTAGTCTTCGATTTCGGCGATCTCGGCCTCGGTCTTGGCGGCAATCACCAGGATTTCCGCATTTTCGGCCGATACGGCGGCGCGGACGGCCTCCACATAGGCGTTCCCGCTGGCGGCCGATGCCTCGTCCACGTTGCACACATACATCACGGGCTTGTTGGTAAGGAGATAGAGGTCTTTGGCCATCTGCTCCTCCTCGGCATTCTCCGGCACCACGGTGCGGCAGGAGAGGCCCTTCAGCAGAGCCTCGCGATAGCGCAACAGCAGGGAGAGAAGTTTCTTGGCTTCCTTGTCTCCTCCGGTGGTGGCCATTTTCTCTACTTTTTTGATGCGGTTTTCCACCGTTTCCAAGTCTTTGATCTGGAGTTCGGTATCTACCACCTCCTTGTCCCTGACAGGGTCTACGGAGCCGTCTACGTGCACGATATTGCCATCGTCAAAACAACGGAGCACGTGCAGGATGGCGTCACATTCACGGATGTTGGCCAGGAACTGGTTGCCCAGGCCCTCGCCCTTGGAAGCACCCTTTACGAGACCGGCAATATCCACGATTTCCACCGTGGCCGGAATGGTCCGCTTGGGCTGACAAATGTCTGTAAGCACCTCCAGGCGCTTGTCGGGCACGTTGGTAGAACCCACGTTGGGGTCTATGGTGCAGAAGGGGAAGTTGGCGCTCTGGGCTTTACCAGAGCTTACGCAGTTAAACAAAGTAGACTTGCCCACATTGGGCAAGCCTACTATTCCACATTTTAAAGACATAGTCCTTTTCTTCTATTAATAGAAACGGGCACGGTTGTCCTTGACGGTCTTGTCCATCATAATGGGCAGGATCATCTGGTCGTAGTAGTTCACGAAACGGGTCTGGGCGGCCTTGGCGTCGTCCTCGGTGAAGTAGGAACCCATCTCGCGACCATTCACCTTAAATACATAAGCACCCATCATACCGGCCACAGGGCCAGTCAGAGCACCTTCCTTGGCAGCAGCCACGGCGCCGATGAAAGCGGGCTCGGTGGTAGGGGCCGAAGAGGTGGAGAAGGTGACGTCCGTGAGGTTGGAAACGGTGGTGTTCAGCTTTTCGGCCACGGCCTCCAGGGAGGTAAGACCCTCGATCTGGGCAGCCACATCCTGGGCGTGCTTCTGAACATACTTTTCACGATATACCTGGGAGCGGATGCTCTCATAAACCTCATTGAGGGGAGCGATGCCTTCCTTGTGGGCCTTTTCAACGGCCACCACGAAGAAGTACTTGTTGTCCACGGGAATAACGTCGGAAACCTTGCCGGGCTTGTTGTTGAAGGCCCAACGGGTGACTTCCTTGGCGTGGGAGATGGCACCATAGCTGTCCGTGGCCTCGGTGATGTTCAGGCTGCGGGCATAGATACCAGTGGTGTCGCACACGGTCTTGAAGTTGTCCAGCTTGCCCTGGGAACGGACGGCCAGCAGGCGGGCCTGCTCGGAAATGGCGCGCTCGGTTTCCTTGGAGATGGTGGTTTCCTTCTCGAAGATAGCCACCTTCTTCTTGGCAACGGGCTTGGTGGTCTTGGTCACCTCAACCACGTGGGAACCATACTGGGTATTGAGCACGAAGGGAACGCCCACTTTGGCTTCCAGAACCGGCTCAAAGCCCTTGATCATAATATTCTTGGTCATCCAGCCCAGGTTGCCCATCTCACCGTCCTGGGCATTGCCCTTGTCGGCGGAATAGAGGTTGGCCAGGGTGGAGAAGTTGTTCTTGTTCACAACACCCAGAAGGCTGTCTGCCAGGTGCTTGGCGTCATTGCCCACCAGCATGATGTGGCGCACATACACGGAATCCGGCAGGTTGGCGTTATCCATAATGCGGGCGGCATAGAAGGTGGTTCCGGACTGGAAAACAGGGGAAACACCGGAATTGTTGGCCGATACGAAGTTCTCTACATCGGCATTGACGGTGCGGAGTTCACCGGCCTTGTACCAGGAATCATCCCACTTGCGGTCCGAATTCTTCTGGAGGAAGGCGCGCATATTGTCCGTGGAGGCGAATTCGTCGTACAGGCCGACGAACTTGGCGTTGGAGTTGGCGATATCTTCCTGGGAAGCGTTCAGCTCAAACACGGCGTAGCGGATGTCACGGTTGGCCACCTGACGGAAAGCGTCCTCGTGGGCCTTGTAGTACTTCTCAACCTCGGACTTATTCACCACAACGGTGGAATCCTCCGGGAAATAGGTGCCGGGAGCCAGCACAAAATCCACATTGGCGGTAGCGTTGTTCTCCTCGATGGCGCGCTTGCGCTCCAGGGCGTTCACGTAAGTACCGGCGTTGAACAGGCCCAGGTACTTCTCGTTGAAACGGTTGCTGCGGGCGTTGTCAAACAGATAGTCACGGATCATGCGATAGGACTCGCTGGTCTCGGCGGCTTCAACCAGTTCGCGGACGCGGTCTACAGAGTAGTTGCCGTCCTCGTCATAGAAACCGTAGAAGTTGGAAGCAACCGGGGAGAGGTTGTCTCCCACGAACATGTTCTCCTGCTCCTGCTGACCTACGCGGATACCGGCGCTCTCAATGGTGGGAACGACCAGGTAACGGTCCACGAGGGTTTGCCAGGTCATGTTGCGAAGCTGAACCTGACCTTCGTCCGTGTTGGCGGAGGTACCGGAAATCATCTTGCGCACCTCGTCCATCTGGCGGACCTCGCTGTCAAACTGAAGATAGGAGATAGATTTCCCATTGATCTTGCCGACATCGTTCTTCGAAGAAGTGGACTGGATGGTCTGGATGATGTCGGACGGGTTTACAAGGAAGAGTAAAAGACCGAAGGCAATGATGAGGGATGCACCAATGCCAAACTTAGTTCTGATGGTCTCAAGAGCTGCCATTTTTGTATGTACTTTTTAATATTTTTCGAAAAAATGTGCTTAAGGGCTGCAAAGTTACTAATTTTCTTCTAAATACCACTATTTTTTTAGGGGCGGGCCGATAAAATTAACACTGTCCACCACCACGCGGGTGCTGTCGTTGTCCACCAGGAACTCGTTGTCGAAAGGATGGAGAAGAATGGCGTTTCGGGCCATTTCATCCGACCGCATCCCGTATCCCTGCAAAAGGCCGGACGGGGAATACATCTTCACGTAACAGTCTGTCCAGATTTCCTTGGCCTTGCCGTCCCAGTAAAGGGTATCGGTTTCCATCGTTTCCTGCTTGAAGTGGTTTTTCACCACAACGTTCCCAAAGACGGACCAAAGTTCCTTTCCCTGGGCTTTGTCGTGACGGGCTTTCTGGGACACAATGGTGGTCTCCAGCCGCCCGTCCTCTGCATATCCAAACACACGGATCCCCTTGGGGAAGAGATCGTATTTTACGGTATCGTGCTCAAAAACTTCCATTCTGGGAGCCTCTACACGGTTTTTCAGGATTCCGTTCTCCGAATTTACGAAGAACATATCCTCCACCGTCTGGATGGGGATTTTATCCAGGTCCAGCTTCTCCGCCTCCGAGAGATTGCTCTTGCAGGAATAAACGACGAAAGCAAGCGCCAGAGCGCTTGCTGTCATCGTCAATATGTGTTGATATTTCACTATCGGCTTACACGCACCGTGGTGAAGGCGGACAGACCGCCGCAGGAAACGGTGTAGGACTGACCTGCGCTGAGGTCGTACATGAAAATCTCGGAAGCTTCCGGATAGTAACGGCTCACGGAAGAGATGGCGGCGCTGGCATCCTCGGCGAGGGAAGCATCTACGCTGCGGGCCTTCTGATAGAAGTCCGTGGCAGCCCAGTAGCGGGCGTACTTGTCCACATCTCCGGAGCAGGAGGCCGATGCCCAGAGGTTACCCAGGATCATATAAGCCTTTCCGGCATAACCGTAATCCATCTCGATGGCCTTCTTGGCGGCCTCGTTGGCCTTGGAACGCATTCCGTTCTTGTAGGCGAAAGCGGACAGCTCATAGTAGTACTGGGCATCCGTTGCAGCGTCGGACTCGTCGGAGGCGATGGCCTCTTCCAGATAGCGGCAGGCATCGGCCACATTATCGCGGGCGGCGTTCAGACGGTACAGACCATAAGCGCTGCGATAGGAAGGATCCAGCTTGTACATGGCGGTAACGGCCTTGAGATAGAGGTCGTTGGAGGCGCAGTCCTCGGCGGAGTTCATCAGCTTCACGATGTTGGAAACCAGAGCCAGGTTGTCGGGATCGGCCTCGAAACGGGGACCAAAGATGGCGATCAGGTTCTCGCAGGAAGCCACCTTGCTGTCTGCGAAGATGGACTCGATGGTAGCCTTTACCTTCAGGTTGTCTTCCTTCTCGGCATCGTTCTTGGCCGATGCGTTCTCCACGTTCTCGGTAACCTTGTCATAAGTGGCAATCACATCGTCGGCGGTGAGCTGGTTCTCACGATACAGGGCGATGGCGGCCTGCAGCAGGTTCACCTGCAGGGGACCGTTGGCCTGGGAACCCAGTTCATCCACGATGGCGCCCAGGTTCTTGTAGGTGTAGGCGGCATCCGAACTGCGGTAGTTGATGATGTGCTGACCCTTGTTGTTCAGGATGGAAACACGGTTCTTGGGATAGGCGGCCATGCGCTGATCCTGAAGGGTGAGGATGGTGTCCACGATGGCGTTGCGGGCAGCGGCATCCTTGGTCTGGTTGTACAGACGGGTCATAAGGGTGGTACCGTGAATGAACATATTCTGGGATGCCGTAGCGGGGCAAACGGAATAAGCTTTGCGCCAGTTAGGCAGGGCAGAGTCATAATTTTTCTGCTTGTAGTACTCCTGATAATAGGAGAGATACAGTACGCAGTCCGCACTGTCTTTGCCATGGCCGAAACGGGAGCTCTGGGCAAAGGCGTTCTGACCCATGAAGGCCAGGGCGGCGAAGACAATTAAGGCAAGTTTTTTCATATCGGTAGTTTTTTGAATTATTTCATTTTACAAGCATTGTGCCAGACTACTGGTACGCGTGCTTCTGGAACCAGATGTCAAAGATATTGAATCCTACGCTAAAACCAAAATATCTTTCCCTCACCTGCGAGGAAGAAAGACCCCGGCTGCCGAATTCCAATCCTACGCTGAGGCCGTTGTACCAGCGGAATACCGGCAGGGTGGTACCCAGGGTTACTCCCACGGAATTGACGTGGGCGCCGTCTACGGTATAGTAAGACTGGTCATAGTATACACCACCGCGGAAAGTGCAGCGGCGGAAAAAGTGCAGGATACCGGAGCGGACGTCGTTCCGGTTGGGGGTGAACTCACCTCCCAGGCGGAAAGACTGGCCAACGGACGGGGCAAAAACAACGTCTCCCACATTGGAGAAACCGCTCACCTGATCCATTCGGGATTTGCTCCAGTCTGAACGGGTGTAGTCAAATTCTACCAGGAAATCATCTCCCCGGCGGAAGCTGATGCCAACGCCCAGCTCGTCTCCCATCCTGAGGCCTTTGTCCTTCAGTTCAGAAGGGGTGCGCTTGCGGTCATAGCTGCCCAGTTCCCTGTAGTGTACGCTGTGGCCGATGATGGGAGTGGAGAGTTTATAGGTGGCACCCACGGTGATGACGGACTGTCCGGAAATGGGCTGCTCGTACTGGATGCCGAATTTTCCGCTGAAGTTGTTCACCTGGAGGGAGTCTCCCGATACCATCGTGCGATAGGATTCATCTCCGTTGACGATGGTGGATTTCTTACTTATATTGCCGAAGGTGTAGTTGAACTGGGCGCCTATGGAAAGGCGGTTCCAGAAGGTGGCGGCCGCAGCGGCAAAGAGCTGGTAGGTGCCTCCGTTACCCGTGGAGGTGAACTGGCGCTGCTGGGTGTATACGTCTATATCCCGGTAAGAGATATTGTATCCTACGTCGCTGACGGGCGTTACGCCCACCATAAAGGCGGTGTGGCGCCACATGGGGAAGGAAATGGCCACATCGTCAATATTGAAGGTGGTGTTGAGCGCTCTCTTGTCTCCTTCGCTGAAGACGGAAATCCTTCCTCCAAGACCCATATCGGCCATAAAGGAAAGGGAATCTCTGGCCGTCATGGAAGCGGGATTGAGAATGTTGATGAAACGGTGGTTGCGGGCTGCTATTCCTACTCCTCCCATTCCTCTGTTCCAGGATGTTCCGCTCTGATGCATCTGCCCCAGACCGAATACGGAATAGGGGGAGAACCCACCATAGGTTCCGTCCGTCTGAGCCCCCAGGGAGCCGGCAGAAAACACCAGCACAGCCAGTGCCAGCAAACTATTTCTCATTCTTTCGAACATACTCTTCAGCTATTAAAGCCAACCCCATCAAAACGAGGTTACAAATTACAAATATGGAACTTTTCATCCGTTTTGCAAAATAATTCGCGTCACCTCCGGTGAAGACAATCACGTTTTGCGGATAAAGGTTCAGGTAGCCCTCCATTTCAAATATAATGCCTGAAACCACTCCTCCTTCTATGGAAGCCTTCTCGGAAAGGCCCACGGGCTCCGGGTTTTCGGGCGTATTCACCAGTGGAAGGGAACGGGAATAGCGGCTGAGGGCTTTGAAACGGGTACGGAAGCCCAGGGTTACGTTTCCTCCGGTATACAGGCCCTCCGGAGAAATGAAATCTACCGAAAGGGTGGTGCCGAAATCCACGATGGTGCAGCCTTTACCCCGGAACAGGTGCCGGGCGGCCACCAGGGAAGCGGCGCGGTCGTAGGAAAGGTAAGACGGAAGACCGTGCGAAAGCAGCATTTCCCGGTGATCCGGGTCCAGCAGGAGCAACTTTTCGCACTCATTTTCCAGCAGCCGGATATCTCCTTCGCCCAGGGAAGACACGGAAGAAACCACCATCACGGCGGGCTTGTCCCGCTGGGTAAGGGAGAGGATAAATTCCATAAACTTGTCCCCCTGATAGCGGAAGGTTTTCCCAAGGGTTAATCCTTCGGCCCAGGCGGCCTTGAGGGCAGTGTTTCCTATTTCTATGAGAAGATTGGACATAGCCTGCAAATTTACCAATTATTGCAGTTTTTTCAAAATATGGAGGGCCGATGACAGGGTGGTAATCCCGCGGGAAACCGTGCGCAGCTTGCCGCCGTCCTGGTTGAACTTGAATTCGGCCGGATACTCGTTAACACGGGAAAGGATGGTTTCGAAGCGCTTGGACTTGTAATAGGGCGACATAGGGTTGCTGATGAAAAACATGATCTGCATCCCGTTCTTGATGATGATTTTCTCGAAGCCCATCTGGGTTCCCAGGTTTCTGATTTTCACCACGAAAAGAAGGTTTTTGACCTCCAGCGGAAGCGGGCCGAAACGGTCCTCTACCTGCTGTCCCAGCCTGTCTATTTCCCGCTCGTCCGTCAGGGCGTCCAGCATTTTGTAAAGACGGATCTTCTCGGCCGTAATATCTATGTAATCGTCCGGAATGAGGGCCGGCTGATCCGTTTCGATGGTGCAGTCGTCCACAAACTTCTGGGTATCGGAATGCTGGTTCACCTGGGTTTCCATTCCCAGTTCTTCCATAGCCTCGGACAGGATTTTCTGATAAGTCTCATAGCCCATATCGGAGATGAAGCCGCTCTGTTCGGCCCCTAAAAGATTTCCTGCTCCACGGATATCCAGATCCTGCATAGCTATGTTGAAGCCGCTCCCGAGGTCTGAGAATTCCTCGATGGCACGAAGGCGCCTTCTGGCATCGTCCGTAATGGAAATGAGCGGCGGCACAATGAGGTAGCAGAAGGCCTTCTTATTGGATCTTCCCACCCGGCCCCGCAGCTGATGGAGGTCGCTAAGGCCTATGTTCTGGGCTTGGTTCACAATGATGGTATTGGCGTTGGGAATATCCAGGCCGTTTTCTATGATGGTGGTACAGAGAAGGAGGTCGTAGTCTCCCCTCATAAAGGCCAGCATCCGGTCTTCCAGTTCCCGGGCCTCCATCTGCCCGTGGGCCACGCAGATTTTCATATCCGGAACCAGCCGGTGCAGGATGTCTTCGATGGCCGGCAGTTCTTCTACCTTATTATGCAGGAAGAAAACCTGTCCCCCGCGGTTGAGCTCGTAATTGATAATGCTCTTGATTTCATCCTCGTTGAAAAGGACAATTTCCGTCTGGACGGGAATGCGGTTGGGCGGAGGAGTCTGGATGATGGAAAGGTCCCTCGCACCCAGAAGGGAAAACTGAAGGGTACGGGGAATAGGGGTGGCCGTAAGGGTAAGGGTATCTACGGAGTTTTTGAACTGGCGCAGTTTTTCCTTGGCCGATACGCCGAACTTCTGCTCTTCATCGATGATAAGAAGTCCCAGATCCTTGAATTCAAAGCCTCCTCCCAGGATTTTATGCGTGCCGATAAGAATATCTATGCTTCCCTCCTTGAGGCGTTTTTTGATGTCTGTCAGCTGCTTGGCGGTGCGAAGCCGGCTCACATATTCTACGGTACAGGGTAAATTGGAAAGGCGGGACTTGAAGGTCTCATAATGTTGCAGGGAAAGGATGGTGGTGGGTACCAGTACGGCCACCTGCTTGGAATCCGTTACCGCCTTGAAAGCGGCCCGGATAGCAATTTCCGTCTTTCCAAAACCCACATCTCCGCATACCAGGCGGTCCATCGGGCAAGTATCCTCCATATCCTCTTTCACCGCCTTGGTGGCCCGTTCCTGATCCGGTGTATCCTCATACATAAAGGAGGATTCCAGCTCTTCCTGAAGATAAGTATCGGCCGAAAAGGCGAAACCCGTGGAAGCGCGACGCTTGGCATACAGCTGAATCAGTTCCTTGGCTATGTCCTTGACGCGGGACTTGGCGGCACTCTTGAGGTTGCTCCAGGTTTTGGATCCCAGTTTGTTCACGCGCGGAGCCTCCCCGTCCTTGGACCGGAAACGGGATATCTTGTGCAGAGAATGGACAGAAACAAAAACCACGTCTCCCCCGCTGTAGATGAGTTTGACAACCTCTTTTACCCGGCCGTAATCGTCTTTCATCTTGACCAGGCCGCCGAACACGCCCACGCCATGGTCTATGTGTACCACATAATCTCCCAGATTGAAGGAGTTGAGGTCGTTCAGGGTAAGTTGCTCGGACTTTTCCACCGTACGGCGAAGCCTGACGCGGTGGAAACGGTCGAAAATCTCGTGGTCCGTATACCAGCAAACCTTGTTCTCGTGGTCTATGAATCCGGAATGGATGTTCTTTTCTTTTACAAATTCCGGCAGGGCGGCGTGTTCGTCCTGCAGCATAATGGACCGGAGGCGTTCCAGCTGGCTCTCTTTTTCTCCAAATATATATACCTTATAATTATTCTCTATGCGCGAGCGAATATCCGATATAAGGAGTTCGAAGTTCTTGTTGAAAACCGGCTGGGAAGAAATATGGAAGGTGACGCTTTCCTCGTTCTGTCTTTTGAGCGGAATATCCAGATATACCCTCTTGAAAGAAGACAGCTGGTCAAAGAAAGGCTTTTCCTTATACATATCGGAAGAATCCAGCCAGACGGTGGTATCCCGGGGAAAAAGGCCGATCAGCGATTCCCCTTCTTCTCCCTCCGCTTCCCGGGCGGCGATGTCCGGATAGATATCGGCCTTTTCCAGTTTTTCGATGGAAAGCTGGGTATTGCAGTCAAAGGTGTTGATCTTGTCCACCTCGTTTCCGAAGAAGGTGATGCGGTAGGGCTTATCCAGGGAATAGGAGAAAATATCGATGACAGCACCTCTTACTGCATATTGTCCGGGGGCCGATACAAAGTCTGCCTTCTCGAAGCCTTCTTCTTGAAGACGGGTACGGAGACTTTCGTAGGAAAGGTTTTCACCGACGCTGATGGTGAAAAGGGCGCCTTCCAGTTTTTTCTGGGAAGGTACTTTTTCTTCCAGGGCCTCAGGATAGGTGACTATGAAGATTCTTTCATCGGCCCTCTGGAGAATCTTTCCGATAGCTGCCGTGCGCTGAACCCCCAGCGAAGACTTGTAATTGCTCCTTTCCACGCTCTTTCCCGATTCGGGGAGAAAAAACACGCAGTCTCCCTCCGTGAGGTTGTAAAGATCCGCGCTGCAGTATTCGGCCGATTCCCTGGTGGGAAGAACAATCAGATGAAGATTATCCGTAGCTATCTGGGAGAGAACCGCCCAGCGGGCAGACAAGAAAAGCCCACTGCAAAATACTTCAGAACCATTTTGAAGCTTTTTTTGCAGCAGGGCGGAGGATTTTTGACTTATCAACATTCCCTTTATTTTCCTGTTGAAAAGCTGTTTATAACCCTGTTGATAACTCATTTTTCAGAGTGGAAAGAAAAGGACGCCACGGCCATTCACAGTTTTCCTACAGGTTTTGCAGCTTTTTTCAACAACTCAATTTACTCTTAAAAAGTTAGTTTTTAATCACTTGTAAAAGTTATTAACATTTTAACAACTGTATCAAAAACAACTTTCATAAAAATAAAAAAACTATATTTGTATCTGAATAGAATCTGATCCGATATGAACGAATTCGATCCTCACGATACAACAGAGCGCAAAGATAATGAATTTGACGGAATTATCCGCCCGCAGGGGCTGGATGACTTTACCGGTCAAAAGGAGATTGTATCCAATCTGGGTATTTATATAAAGGCGGCTAAACTCCGTGGGGAGGCGTTGGACCATGTGCTGTTCCACGGCCCTCCCGGCCTGGGAAAGACAACGCTGGCCCATATCATCGCCAACGAGATGGGCGTCAATATGAAAGTGACCTCGGGCCCGGTGCTGGACAAGCCCGGAGACCTGGCGGGCCTTCTCACTTCCCTGGAAACGGGGGATGTCCTTTTCATCGATGAAATCCATCGGCTTTCTCCGGAAGTGGAGGAATACCTGTATTCCGCCATGGAGGATTATGTCATTGATATAATGATAGACAAGGGTCCCGGTGCCCGTTCTGTCCGCATTTCCCTGAATCCCTTTACGCTGGTGGGGGCCACTACGCGAAGCGGCCTTCTAACGGCTCCCCTTCGGGACCGCTTCGGCATTAACTGTGCCCTGGAGTATTACGATACGGAGGATCTGAGGAAGATAGTCCTTCGGTCGGCCCGTATCCTCTCTTTGGAAATTGACGAGGACGCCGCTTTCGAGATTGCCCTCCGGAGCCGCGGAACCGCCCGTATCGCCAATGCGCTTTTAAAGCGTGTCCGGGATTTTGCCCAGGTGCTGGGAGACGGACGCATCAATTTGGAGATTACCCGTTTTGCCCTTAACAAACTGAAGATAGACAAGAGGGGCCTGGATGCCATAGACAACAAGATTCTCCGAACGCTTATCCTTACATTCAAGGGAGGCCCGGTGGGAATCGGTACCCTGGCCACTTCCGTAAGTGAGGATGCAGGCACCCTGGAAGAAGTATACGAGCCTTTCCTGATCAAGGAAGGATTCATTATCAGAACCCAGCGTGGCCGGGTGGCTACGGAACTGGCATACAGCCATCTGGGAATGGAAGCTTATTTAAACCAACGTAAATACAATCCGGATGAAAGCGGTTCACTTTTTTAGCCTCATTGGCCTCCTGCTGCTTCTGACAGGAGCTGAATCTTATGCCTGCACTTCCTGCATCGTGAGCGGGAAGTATACCAAAGACGGAAAGGCGGTAATGTTCAAGCACCGGGATTCCAGCTGCCAGGATGTGGCAGTGGAATACTTCCAGGGAGAGAAGTACAGGATGATGGGAATCGTCAATGCCGACTGGAGGACGAATCCCCTGGCGCGGTTTGCCTTGGGAACTCCGGAGATCTGGGGCGGTATGAATGAAACGGGGTTTGCCATTATGAATACGGCCACCTACGATTTGAAGGATGACGATGTTCCGGATAATCTGATGGACGGAGAAGGAATCCTGATGTATAGGGCCCTTTCTGTCTGTGAAACCCTGGAAGACTTTGAGCATTTTCTGGATACCCTTTCCAGGCCGATGCGGGTAGAAGCCAATTTCGGAGTGATTGACGAAAAGGGCGGTGCTGCCTACTATGAAGTGAATAACCACAGCTGGACCAAGTTCGATGTGAACCGGGAACCCCTGGGATACAGGGTGGTTACCAATTTCACGATGACCGGCCGGGTAGAGGACAGAAAGGGGGTAGACCGCTATATCAAAGCCCATAAGATTCTGGCTTCCACGTATGTACCTATGGAAGAGTGGGACCATAACTTCTTTATAAAAAACATTTCCTGCTCGGGAAAACCCATCCTTCGGGATATCACTTCCTGTGCCATTGTATTTGAGGGAAAAACGATGTGGGCAGCCCTTGGAAAACCCAATTTAGTACCCTGTTTACCTTATAAGTTATAAAATGTCCTAAAAAAGTCCCGAAAAATACTTATATTTGCAGGGATTAACCCAATTGATCAAATATCAACAACAATATTTATGGCGGATTCTAAACTTATTTCCAAGATTCCGGACGGACCGCTCAAAGAAAAATGGTCCAAGCGTAAAGCCGAAATCCGGATTGTTTCTCCCAACAACAAGCGGAAACTGGAAGTGATTGTGGTAGGTACCGGTCTTGGCGGTGCTTCTGCAGCTGCGTCTCTGGGTGAGATGGGCTACAACGTCAAGATTTTCTGCATCAGCGACTCCCCCCGTCGTGCACACTCCATCGCTGCACAGGGTGGTATCAATGCTGCCAAGAACTACCAGAACGACAACGACTCCATCTACCGTCTGTTCTATGACACCATCAAGGGCGGTGACTACCGCAGCCGTGAGGCCAACGTATACCGTCTGGCAGAGGTGAGTGCCTCCATCATAGACCAGTGCGTGGCACAGGGTGTTCCGTTTGCCCGTGAATATGGCGGATACCTGGCCAACCGTTCTTTCGGTGGCGTGCAGGTGAGCCGTACTTTCTATGCCAGGGGACAAACCGGTCAGCAGCTGTTGCTGGGTGCCTATGCTTCCCTGAACAAGGAAATTGCTAACGGTAGCGTTAAGAGCTATCCCCGTCACGAGATGCTGGATCTTGTCATTATCAACGGTGAGGCCAAGGGTATCATTGCCCGTAACCTGGTAACCGGTGAGATTGAGCGCTTCGGTGCCCACGCCGTTGTTCTGGCAACCGGCGGTTACGGAAATACTTATGTCCTCTCTACCAACTCCATGAATTCCAACGGATCGTCCGCTATGCAGGCATACCGCAAGGGTGCTTTCTTC
>JAEEGL013750686.1_pt1 | contig 13632 bp, 10 predicted proteins | sample 9134231 | NCBI WGS metagenome assembly JAEEGL01 (sample SAMN16246548, study PRJNA631951) | gut metagenome | biome: gut microbiome; feature: rumen; material: fiber-attached | host: Bos | place: Iran: Karaj | collected 2018-10
CGCCAATACATCCTGGCAAAGAATAGCCTTTGGACGCTAATCTTACAGTTTCCTCGCTGTATGGTAATGGAATAAATTCACCGTCTCTTGCCACAGTCAGTGTGCAGTCTCTGCCTTGAATGTTCATAGGTGAATTATAAGAGAGAGTGTTGTTTCCTGATGGTTAAGAAATATTAACTTTTGGGAAAGAATTTATAGATTGTATTGATAATTTTTTAATGTAAAATAATTTGATTTATGATATATTTTAAAGCATCGAGATAGTAGTTTTCTTATTGTTTGAATGATATTCGAATAGAAGAGAATTCAAATCCCATCAGCTCCTTAAACTTTAATTAACAACTAATTATTGGAATAAAAATGACTTTATACAAATATGTAGATTTTAAAGATTATACAATAGAATCCTTGAAAGAACATTATTTCTGGCTTACTAATCCCTCTGATTTGAATGATGCATCAGAAGGTCAAGTTATTACAAGTTATGAAATAACAGATGAACAAAAAATTCAATGGTATAAATTTGAAAGTTTGTATCATTATTTATTTGGACCTTCTGCAAATACAAACTATATAAATAATTTATTAAATGAAATAGGACTTCCATATAATTATGTATTAACTGTTATGGGGTTTTATAATCAGGATTCAGTAATTTTATGTAATGAATTATTAGAAATCTTTGGTCCTTCATTTCCAATAAATCAAATTGATAATAATGATAAAAAATTAATTGCTTCAATAGATGAAGCTATTGAAAAAAAAAGAAAGAAAAACATGGAGATGGATGAATTAGAAAGAAGAAATCTAGAAGTAGAAAATCTTGGTATTTTTTGTTTAACCACTAATTATTCTAATGAATTAATGTGGTCTCTTTATTCTAATGGTCACAAAGGTTTTTGCATTGGTTATGAAGTTATTCAACCAGAAGATTGTAAAAAACATTTCTTAATTTCTGTAGAAGATGCTGAAAAATATTTTAATTCGACTCATTTAAATTTTTTAGGTAATTATGCAGAAGTTACAAAAGTTGAATATGCTGTAAATAATAGAAATTATAATCCATTTATATTTGATATAAATCCAATTATCAATTCTTTATTTTATAAAGGAAAAAAATGGAGTTATGAAGAAGAATATAGAATTGTAAGGGCTAATATGAATCATTTATCTGAGCAAGAATTCAGGAAACTTCATTTTCCTAAAAAAATATTAAAAGAAATAATTTTTGGATATAAAGCAAACCAGAAAAATATTGATAAAATCAAAAACATAGTAAAAAATCATTATGGTAATTCTGTTTCTTTCTTTAAAGCGAAATATGATTTTGATAAAAATGAAGTTTCAAATGATTTAATTAGATTGGACGACTAACTTCTCGATTCGTTATATATAAATGACTTTATTCCTTGATTTCAAATTCTAAACTGTTACCATTTATGTCTTTTATTATAGCCTTTACATCGGATAAATATATTATATCAATGTTATGAATATCAAATAAACATTTTCCTTTATTATTTTTTATCATTGATTCTTTTGCACTTTCTCTAGAATCACCATTTGGCTTACATGAGATTACAAGTAATACGTCAGGTTTCTTACATACAAGAGTTATTGATGTTTCATTTTTTATATCAGGAGAATTTGTTTGAATATAGATTCTTTTTTCAAAAATATTAACAAAATTAAATAATCCAGATTGTAATGTATTATCTTTCTCTAATAATTGTATTTCAGATGATTTTAGAAAATCCCTAATTATAAATAGATATTTATAAGAAACTGCTTCGTTGTATAAGTATTGGAAATATGAATCAATATCATCACCTGCATCAAAGTTTTCAATTTTTATATCATTTTGTATTAAAGCAGAAGCAAAAACTGAACAACAGTAATGCTTAAAATAATTAATCTCAGAAAAATCGGGTTTGAGTTTGATTATTTCTGCTATAATATTGTTAATTCTAAAAATTAAAGAAGGATGGTCATGATCTAATATTAAATTGTAATAATTTGAAATAAAAAATAATGATAAAAAACCTGATAACATACCATATGCGTTATTTAACAAGATTGCATCATTTATTTCTTGTTCTTTATCAAGAATTGAATCTATAGCATATGCATCTGCTTCTTTTTCATTTATAAGTGATTGCTCAACCGAAGTATAAATATGTTTTAAATTTTTGTGACCATATTCATGAAATAATATAAATGATACAGCTCTTATATAGATAGAATTAACTTTCGATATAAATTCTTCATAATCATTTGTGAACGTTTGTTGCATTATTTCAAATGGAATTAATGTTTCATTTATTTCATTTATGCTTTTATTTCCTGTAAAAATACCGTATATTTCTTCAGAAATTACGCGAAAATTTGATTGTATTGTTTCATTATTTAAATCAAGTAAATTTTCATATTTTTCTAATTCTTCTTCTGTCATTAATTCTTCATTTTGTTTCTCAATTGAATATAACGCGATGTAACAAAACATCCAGATGTATGACATAAAATGAATATTTATATTTATTGTATCTAATTTTGGATAATAAAAAGCAAGTTCAGCCGTAGTATCAACATGTATATATAATTTTGGATTTGCTATTTTTTTACTTAATAGGTTAATAATATTTCCATTTAGATATGTAATTTTATATAGATTCTTATCAATATTATCATTTATTTTTATAAATTTTTCTGACATTTTTTATTTTCCTTATTTATCATTTTCTGGTTTATAAGTAGCATGGAATACCATATCCAAAAGCCAGTTTTGGAATGATTTTCCGTTTTTGTTTTTCATATCGCCATAGAATGCTTTGTATAATTCAAGACCGGTTGCAAGTGATTTTTGAATCTGATCTTTAACTATTCTTTCACAAACATCACGTGCATTTTGTGCATCTGAATATTTAATAGCATTTTGGTATTCTTCATTTTTCTGTATAGTCGCAGGTAATTCTTGAATTTGTTTCTTCACTAAATCTTCATCAGTCCAATCACAATTACCCCAAATATCATGAAAAGTTGCAATTATGTGAGAAAGATAATCTAGGTCAGGTTCCGTTCGGCCACTAACAGGTGTTCCAACAGGAACTGGTTCAATTTCTGCATTTTCATCTTTTAATGTAATCGCCATTGTTGTTTGGGCTTCAAGTCTATAAGCTTCAAGACTAACGTCTTTGTATATTTCATCAGTATCATCATCAATCTTAAGCTTTGGAAGTTTACCAAGTAAAAGGTTTAAAAATATTGAAAGTTTTTCCCATTCAGAAGAACCATAAGGTAAAATGGAAGATAAGAAATTATAAGTACGCACAAATGATTTTGCACTTCCTTTGAATTGTATTTGGTCATCAATTTCAAGAGTTTTAAAATTTTCAACGCAAACGTCTAAAATAGGATCGAGTTTAACTCTTTCTGCATTTCCAAGATATAAGTCTATAAATTTATCAATTTGTGCTTGAGTATAAACTTCCATTGGCTCCATAACATCAACTAAATCATTTAATTTGTTTACATCAGTTTCACCTGAAAGAATTGTTGTTTTGTAGTAACGATCAAAGGCTGCTTTGATTTCATCAACATCATTTACGAAATCAAGTACAAAAGTATCAAACTTTTGGCTATGACAACGATTTAATCGAGATAATGTTTGAACAGCCTTTATATCATAAAGTTGTTTATCAACATACATTGTGTGTAATAAAGGTTCATCAAAACCTGTTTGGAATTTATCCGCAACAACAAGAATACGATATGGATCTTTTTTGAAAGTTTTTTCAATTTTAGCAGAAGGAAAACCATTTAATTTTGCTTCATCATATTCTGTTCCGTTATAATCAACCTTTCCAGAGAAGGCAACAATCGGCTTGAAATTACTTTTTCGTTCTTCAAGAGCTTTTTTAATTGCAAAATAAAAATCTATAGCTCTCTCAATTCGACTTGTAATTACCATTGCACGACCTTGTCCACCAATCTTTTTATATGTTTCTGTACAAAAGTGTTCTACAATTACATCAGCTTTTTCTTGTATTGCAAATTTTTGACCTTCAACAAATGCGCGTAAACGCTTTTGAGCTTTGATTTTATCGAACATTGGGTCATCGGCAATAGTTTTAGTAATTTTATAATAACTTTGATATGGTGTATAATATTTCAAAACATCTAAAATAAAACCTTCTTCAATAGCCTGTTTCATAGTGTAAATATAATGAGCTACATACTTTTTTGAACCATCATCATTCAAAACAATATTTCCATTCTTATCAGTAACAGGTTTTCCAAACATTTCAAGAGTTTTATTTTTTGGCGTGGCTGTAAATGCATAATAACTAGCATTTTTTGCCATTCTCTTTCCATCAAGCAATTTATTAATTTTATCTTCTAAATCATCGTCTTCATTATATTGATTGCCAGAAATAGCTATATTCATTTGAGTAGCAAGTGAGCCTGTTTGACTTGAATGTGCTTCATCAATAACAATTGCAAATTTTTTATTTTTATAATCATCAGTAATATCTTTTAGAATAAACTGAAATTTATGAACAATAGTTATTATAATGCTTTTTCCGGCATCAAGATGTTGTTTTAATGTTGATGAATCTGTTGCCCATCCAACTGTTGAACCAACTTGCATAAATTGTTTAATTGTATTCTTTATCTGTTTATCAAGATTAATACGGTCTGTTACAACAATTACCGAATCGAAAATTTTTTTATCACTTTCGTCTTTTAAATTGACAAGTTGATGAGATAGCCATGCAATTGTATTTGATTTTCCGGAACCTGCACTATGCTGAATAAGATATTTTGCTCCGGTTTTATTTTTCTTACTGTCGGCTAATAGAGCTTTTACAACTTGTAATTGATGATATCTAGGAAATATCTGTTTGTATGAAATCTTACCTGTATCTTCATCTTTTTCTTCAACTACTTGTGCAAAGTTTTCAATTATGTTTGAAAGTTCATTTTTAGAAAGAATATCTTTCCAAAGATAATCAGTTTTTATTCCATCTGGATTAGGAGGATTTCCAGCTCCATCTTTATATCCTTTATTAAAAGGTAAGAAATATGATTTATCACCTTTCAATTCTGTACACATCTGGATAGTACTATCATCAACTGCAAAATGAACCATACAACGTTTAAAACTAAAAAGTAATCCATCATTTTCTGGTCTTCTGTCTTTCTTATATTGTGCAACAGCATCTTCTGTATCTTGTTTTGTAAGTTGGTTTTTTAGTTCACAGGTTATAATTGGAAGACCATTTAAGAAAATTGCTAAATCTAAAGCTAATTTATCATTTTTTGAAGAATATTTTAGCTGACGTGTTACACTGAAAATATTTTTCTTATATAGTTCTTCAGCAGTTTTATTTCCTTTTGAAGGAGCAGATTGAAATAAATCAATTGTATATTGTCTTTCTTTAATGCCTTTACGTAAAAGTTCTATTACACCTTTCTCAGAAAGCTGTTTCGATAATCTTTCAAGAAATTTAGTTCTATTATTTCCTGATAAAATACCAAGCTCAGTAGCTTTGTCTCTTTGTGTATCTTCTATATATCTAAATAATCGAGTTTCATCAATCGTATATTTAATATTATAATCATCATTTGTTCCAAGTTCGTATCCGTTTTGCTTAACAAGATAATCAACTATCAATGTTTCAAAACCGTATTCCTTTGTATTTGTAGGCATTTTTTCACCTCACTGTAATATTATATATTTAGATTTCTAATATCAATTTTACCTGTTACTGTATCTGAAATAATCTTCTTACGTAATTCTTTTAGTAACTCAATTTCTTTTTGTATATTAATTATGTTTGAATCTATTTCTTCCATTTTTTTTGTACAGTAAGAAATAATTTTCTTTTGTTCATCTTTTGGGGGTATAAAAAATGGTATATTTTTCATATCAATCATAGAAAGATCCCATTGTCCAATTCTTATCCCATCAGAGAAACGAGCAAAAAAATCAGCATATTTTCTACTTCTAATTGCTAGATGAAAAAATTCTTTATTTTCAAATTTTAGATCAAATACGAAATATGCAGGACTTACAATTCCATCATAATTAGAAACTCCATAAGAACCTTGCCAGGCTTTCATTTTATTTATTACAAATTGGCCTTTTTTAACTAATTTGTAATTACTTAAATCGTCTGGTATGAAATTATGATTACTTTCAATATCTTCAACATCACGAATTATAATTCCTTTTTCTCTAGTCACGGATAATAATTGCATCTCTGGATGATTTTTCTCACTTACTGGTTTTAAAAAATGTCTTAATGAATGTATTTCCCATCCTTGTGGAATTTTGGGTAACCATTCAATTCCAGAATCAATTAATTTTGTTTTCGAAACTCCTTTTGTTACAGTATCAGCAATAATTGATTTTTTTAATTCCATTAATAAATTTATTTCTTTTTCTTTAGAGCTAATAAACTCATTAATTTTAGAATTCTTATAATCAAGAAATCTCACTATTAAGTTTTGTTCATTAATACTTGGAACAGGGATATTAAGATTCAATAAATCTTGAACACCTAAAGTTTGTCTTACACCTTCCCCTAGGTTATTGTATACATTTCGTAGCCATAGAGAATAATAATAGTAATATGCATATCGAATATTTACATTCTTTTTTTTATTTTTTCTTAATTCCAATCGTATATATGCAGAACTCATAATTCCATCTTCATGAACAATTCCAACTCTACTTGTCGAAATATTCTGTAAATCTATGAGTTTAAAAACTAAATCATCTTTATTAAATAATTGGTATGTATTGTAATCTTTTGGTACTAAACCTAATGGATTATTTATATCATTATTTACAACACCATTCAAAGTTAATGATAGTACATTATCCCATTTTCTATCTTTATTGATGACTTTTTTAGTTAAAAAGATACTTTTTCCTCTAACATCTTCCCAATTAATAGGGTATTTCTCATCCCAATATGATTTACTTTTTTTGTATTCTGGATATTCTTTATTCATTTTTATCTCCAATTATTGATGAAAATAATCCAGAACATTTATTTTCAATATTTTCTATTTCAGAAATAATTTCATTCACATCTCTCAAAATCATAGGTTTGTAGAAATATTTTGTAAAACTAAGTTCATAACCTTTTTTTATAGATTTTGTGTCAATCCAAGTATCTGGAAAATATGGTTTTACTTCATTTTCAAAGAAACCATTTATTCCTCCTTCAAAGAGCAATGGTACTTTTTCAGTATCAGTTAGGTTCTTATCAGCTTCATATCCATCTTTCGTTTTTACAGGTTCGGCTTCTTCATTTATTGTTGTAAAATAATTTCTAAATGTTTTTATTCTTGTATCTGTAAGTTTTATTTTTGATTTTTCAGCAAATTCAACTAATTTATCAATTACTTTATTGTAATTATAAAAAATTTTAGATCCAATTTCTTTTCTTAGAAGTAAAATTATTTTTTCAAAATCTATATCTTTTATTTCAGACTTAAAATTTACCAAATTTTCATCAGATAATTCTACACATAATCTTAGTGGATGTAAAATATCTACAGACCAATAACCAAACTCTTTATTGTCAAATACTTTAGATTTTTTTTCATCGGCTTTATCAAAGGATATATATAAATCTAATATTTTTTTTCTATCGTCTTTTGAAAGCTGTGCATTTTTTTCACCAAGATTCTTTTTTAAGGAGGTTTTTATTTCAGTTGCATCAATTAATTGTACTTTACCTTTTCTTTTAGTCTCTTTTTTATTTGTTAGAATCCAAAGATATGTAAGAATAGGAGTGTTATAAAACATTTTTTCTGGTAATGCTACGATTGCTTCCACTAAATCGCTTTCGAACATATATTGTCTTAAATTACTTGAACCGCTTTTTGCATCCCCTGTAAATAAAGAGGATCCATTATGAACTTCAACTATACGACTTCCAAACTCGGTATTAGATTTCATTTTACTAATATTGTTTGCCAGAAATAACATTTGAGGATCTCCAATATCAGGTATGAATGAAGTTTCTTCCATTTCTCCATTTTCATTCTCGGTCATGATAATAAAGCGACCATCTGAAATATCTTCTTTTTTTTCTATACCCCAAGATTTCAAATCATTTTTCCAGGATGTTCCAAAAGGTGGATTACTTAAGGCAAAATCAAATTCTTCTCCAGCAAATTGATCATTTGAAATTGTTGAACCAAATCTAATATTATTAGCTTGCAAACCTTCACCTTTTACAAGCATGTCAGAACGAGCAATAGCAAATGTTTCATCTGCAAGTTCTTGACCAAAAAGATTAATAGTAACTTTTTTTCCTTCCTTCTCTGCTAATTCGTTTATTCTTTCTTCTCCAACCGTAAGCATTCCACCTGTTCCACAAGCACCATCATAAATTCTATATGCAGTTGATTGAATTCTATCTTTAACAGGTATAAAAGCTAAATCTGCCATAAGATTTACAATGTCTCTTGGTGTAAAGTGTCGTCCTGCATCAGTTACATTTGTAGATTCATTAAATTGTCTAATTACATCTTCAAAAAGAGTTCCCATTGTATGATTATCAAGTGCTTCAATTTTTACAGAACCATCAGAATTTAGTACAGGTAAATTACTTAAATTAATCCTTGAATCTACTAATTTTTCAATCAATAACCCAAGACGATCATTCTCACTTAAACGGTCAATTTCATAACGAATATGAAATTTATCAATAATATCCTGGATATTTTTAGAAAAACCATCAAGATAATTTATAAAATCTTTTTTAAGTTGTTGGCGATTTGTACGTGATTTCAAATCATTTAATGTGAAGTCAGAATAATTTACAAATGCTTGTCCGGCTACAGAACATAAAGCTGGTTCTATATCTACACTTTTATCTTCAAGTTGTTCTAGTTGTTTACGCATTGCAACAACTTTATCATGTACAGGCTCAAGAACAGCATCAAATCGTCTTATTACAAACATAGGAAGAATAATTTTTCTATAATCCCCAACATCATAAACATCAACTAAACAGTCTGTTGCTATGTTCCAAATATGTGATCGTAATGTATCATAAGTTGTTTGATTCATTTTATTCCTCTTTAATCTAGTTTATCGTATATGGATGTCAAATAATGACACTATAATAATCTATATTTTTAATTCTTTTATAAATTTACTGAATGATTTTTCAAATCTATTCATACAGTCTGCTAAGTTTTCTCCAATAGAGTCTAACTTCTCTTTTTCAGATTTATAACCACCATTTGGAATATTTATAATAATTTGGCAAGCACGTTCATCATCTCTTTTATGCCATTCAAACTTATCACCATAAATTGATTCAATTTCATCTTTATGTTGTTCAAGTTTTTCAAGAATAGATTTATTTTCTTCTTCAGAATCTTTTCCTCTATCAATATATAAGGACAAACGTGCATCATCTTGTGTTACCCACATTGTATATTGAATACCTCCTTTTCCAGAACCAGCTCCAAGCCAGCTACTTTCAGAAGGGGAAACAGCATTAAAAAGATTAGTTTTATCTTTTAGTTTATTCAAAACAATTGTCCAGAAATCTTTTCTAAGTACATATCGTTCTTTCTTTTCACGTTTTGATTTTCCAACATTTTCAGTTTCTTCACTTGGCCCAACTATCAAAGTTAATAAAGGTGCTGGGTCAGAATCTCCTATTTTCACACCTTCAATTTTCAATAAATAAAAATTTGCAGCTGTACTTTCATTAAGCCAGTTAATTGCAGAAACATGTTCTGGTCTTGGCTCAGAAACAATCCATATAGCAGTAGCTGCATCCATTGATGATAGATATGTAATTATTTTACCAAGGTGATCATGATTAGATTTTTCTAGTTGATTTTCAATTATTACTGTCTTGCCTGAATTATCTTCTGCAGTTAAATCAACATAAAAGTTTCCTGTAGTTTGTTCTCTTTCAACATTTGTTAAAGGAAGGTTGATGACATCACTTAGAACATCAATATTATCTTGAAGCCATTTTGTAAAATCATGTGCTTCATGTTTCCATATTTCTCGTAATGGTACTTTTTCTATTTTTCCAATCATATTTTTCCCTTATTGTTTTATATATTTTACTATTATACCACAAAAAATGATTATTATCGATTAATATTTTAAATCGTATATTTATATGTTATAAATTGTGTAATATAATATTAATAGGAAAAATATATGAGTGTTTTAACATCTTCTATAAAATATGATAAAAAATTCGCGGCACAAAATATTTTATATTATCCATGGGTTGGAAAAGAGTATTATAAAAGCAATCCACGTGTTTTGGTTCTTGGAGAATCTCATTATTACGATTATGAAGTAGATGGTAATATAAAATTAAAAAAACATATTGATCAAGATCATTATTTTACAAGAGACATATTTGCAAGTCAAAGAAATAATGTATATTCAAACACAGAAGCTGTATTATCAAATAATTTAATTGATTGTAAAAATGTAGCTAATAAAATTGCATTTTATAACTTTTTTTCACATTGCCTTGGTTATGGACCAAGCGATAAACAAAAAAATAAATATATAAATAAATATCTTTCTGAATCTCAAGAATTATTTTTTAAAATTATCCAAATTCTAGAACCTAATTTAGTTATTGTATGGGGAACCTCTAATATGTGGAATTGGATGCCTCATAATGAGTCTATTTATATTTCAGATAATTCTGTTGATAAACAATATTATTATGTTGATTATCCAAATACAAAAATTATTCATATTTGCCATCCTTCTAGAGATACAGATTTGTGTAAAACTGCTTGTAATATAAAATCCTTTTTCGAAAAGAATAATTATCGTTATCCTTTATAATAATATCATTTTCCAATCCGTTTTTGAAATATAAGGTCAATTTAATTCCACCATCTTCTCGCTCAAATCCAGAAAATCACATCCTAAGAACTCAGCTGCTTTTAAACCTCCGTGGCAGAGGTATAAATCTTTGTTTACGTGTTCAAAATTAATAACTATTGTAGGATCTAATGCTTGTTTGATTTTAGCAAAGAAAAGTGTAATGTATGTTTTTATTATAAAGTGGATTGCTACCAGTAAGTGTTCGGTGTAGCCCATAACATAGTTTTTATCGCTTACTACTATCCAGTATGAATTGCAGAATTTTACCATTCTTTCGTGTTCTTCGTCTGTTGTTATGGCTTCGTAGTAGGCTTCTATTTCTCCGGTAAGGTATTCCAAATCGTGTAGGCTGAATTGTTTAAACTCGTAGTTTTCTTTGAATGCTTTATCTATTATATCCGAGATTTTGTCATAGTACTTTGGATTTCTCAGATGCTTTGCGTATTTTGCAAGCTTCTTGTCATAATTCATTTGAACCTCACACAGTTATTCTTATAATTATTTTTTTCCCTTTGATGTTCGTTATTCTGCAGTCCTGCCAGTTTTCACTTTCTTTTATCGTCATGTTTATGGCCTCTGCATACCTGAAAAAAATAATTGTTTGTTTATCTGTGTTAGGGTGGAGTTTTATATCTAAGCTTATTTCATAAACTGTGTTTTCAATAATTCTGTCTTTTTCTTCATATTCAGCCTGTTCTAAAGCAAAGCTGAATGACGGAAGATTTATGCAGTTTTCTTCCAGCTTTGTGTTCTCAAATGGTTTAATGATTATCCCGTCATTGTGTTCTACATTTATTTTTCCAATGTAGTCAGGGAGTTTGTTTAGAAACAGGTTTTCTAGTTCTTTGTAAACACTTTCAAAGTTATTCATTACAGTGATTTTCTTCTATATAAATCAATTACATTTGTAATGTCCTGGGGCATTTCAAAGCTTGGGTTATCTTCATGATTTCTTTGTTTTATAAACTCTTTCTTTTTAATCAGGAAGAGTTTAATGATTGTTTCTTTTAAATCAGCTGGTAAAGTTTCTGGTGTAAAGCCGGCGTTGTAATTCAGAAACAAAACATGATTTTCATATTCTGCAGAAAGTAAGAATATTTTTCTTCCGTCTAGTATACAGTTTGGTACATGCTGTTTTGTATTCATATCTGTTATGTTTACCATTTCTGTTATGTGGTCATAGTCTGTGTAAACAACATGGTCTATTACTGTTTGCAGCTCGTTGTAATTTCTGTCTTCAAGAGAAAACCTGAGCATCCTTTCTACCTGTGTGAGAGTAGAATCAAATATGAGTTCATCTGTATCTATTTCTGTATCTTTTAATTCCAGTATTTTCTGGAGTTCTTCAAAGGGAAATGGTTTCATAAGTTTTAATTCCTTCCGCTTGTAATCAGCCTCCAAACTCTCTCCGATTTTGTTGTCTGGAAGCTGACTGCGCGGGTCACGCTGTGTGCACGGGTTATTCTTCTGCAGTTTTCAGAAGTACCATATTCTTTGCAGGGCGGGTAACGAGGAATCCGTCACGTTTTCTGAATCTCATAAAGAGTTCACCGTATTCCAGGCTTTCTGTTGTTTCGTCAAAGCGTTTGATTTCAATTCCCTTGCGGTTACCGTGTATGATGCGCTTTGGATTCATGAAGATTGCAAAAGTTGTGTCGGCTGCTATGTCGGCAAACTGTGGAAGAAGTCTGCTTTCAATTACATCGTAGCCATCAAGACGGCCTGGCATTCCTTCCCATGGCTTACGCCAAATTGGGTTTCCGTTGTCGTCCTGAATGTTTGTAATGTGATTTAAAACAGTTTCGTTCATAAACCACTTGCAGTACTTTCTTTCTTCCGGTTCAATTTTGAGTTCTGCAGCTCTAAAGTCCTGGTAAGTCAGATCCGCAATTGCGGCGCTTGAAGCTGCATGTACTTCGGCGTTTTCCATGTTGATTGCTCCGGTGAACGGGTCATCGTCGGCAGTAAGACACTGGCGGTCAAACTCCTGGCCGTAAGCTTCGCAGAAATCTTCGAGGAACATCTTTCCCAAATCAACAAACACATCTTCACCAAACTCGTCAAAGAATGGAACATAGCCTGCAAGAGTGTAGGCTTTGAGCTCTGTTCTTGTCGGCATGTTTGATTTTGTTGCATCAATTTTCTGTCCGTAAGCGGTAAGCCATTTAAGCTCAATTCCGCCGCGGTCTCTTTCAGGAATGAAGATTGAAGGTCCACTCATCGGGCGGTGAGTTACCAGGTTCATCATCATAGACTGCTTTGCAGCTTCCTGCATGATTGTCTCTTCGTAAATCGGATTGATAAGGTACTGGTCATTGTTTGCAAGATTTCCGATTGGTTCGCCGAGAACTGCTTTTGAAGGAACAAAGCCTTTTCCAGTCTCCCAGGAGAAGTCCTTCGGGTTGTTCCATTTTTCAGCCCTGATGTTAGGACAGAACTTGAGTTCTCCAAGTGTCTGTGCATCCTTGTTCCAGGCTGCGCACAAAGCTTTTCCAAGATTGTAGCAGACATCACGATAAGTCAAAGGCTTCATTTCGGCATCAGACTTTCTCAAAAGATTTCTGAGTTCCTTGATGGAATCCTTAATTCCTTCGAGCTCTGATGTAGATGCAGTCTGCTGACTGTCTGCCATTTTCAGAATACCGTCAATGAGTTCTTCTGTTTCATTGAAGTATTTAGAAACCTGTTCCGGTGTTGCAGCTTCGGTTGGTACCAGGCTTTTCATA
>JAEEGL014565213.1_pt1 | contig 13632 bp, 9 predicted proteins | sample 9134231 | NCBI WGS metagenome assembly JAEEGL01 (sample SAMN16246548, study PRJNA631951) | gut metagenome | biome: gut microbiome; feature: rumen; material: fiber-attached | host: Bos | place: Iran: Karaj | collected 2018-10
GGTGCGGCTTATCTTCTGCAGCTGCTGGTAGCGGGCAGAAACGTCTTCCGTAGCCTCTGCTGCCTCCTTGTACGCAGCCAACGTCTGGTCGTAGCCATTATAGTAAGGTTTGTCGCCGTTGGCATAGTCATCGGCCATCGCATAGAAGCTGTTCAAGACCGAAGCAAGCGCCGTCGGGTCGGCATCTGCCAGCCTGCCGCGATTGATGATGTTGACGTTGCCGACACAGAAGCGCTCGGTGTCGCAAAGCGGTTGCTTGGTGCGCATGCCGAAGGTCAGCTTGCCGCCTGAGGCGAAGCCATAGACGCTTTGGGCGAATTTCCCTGTGACGAAGTTGTTGGAAACTACGGCATCGGAGGTGGGTGCGGTAGCGCCGTTGTCGGCAGGACAGAGAACGGGAGTTGCCACCTTGCCGACGTAGTATTCCACGCTGTGCTCCGTGTCGAAGCCGTTCAGCTTCATTTCGTAGAGTCCGTCCGACGTGGTAATGCTGATGGTTTGCGAGACGTCGAAAGTGCCGCCGTACCTGGCATAGCCGAAAGGTGCGAAGGCTGAGCCCTTGCCGCTGCCGTTCTCACAATCCTCGCTGGCAGTGACGTTCCAGCCCTTCCAGCTGCTCTTCATCAGGTCGGCATTGGTGACCTTGTAGGTAACGTTCGCGCCGTTTCCCGTATAGAAGACGGGAGCGTCCCGCTCGTCGCTGCTGGGATGTCCGTCGTTGATGACCGGCCAGTCGCTCTTGTCCCAAGTTATCTTGTCGAGGAGCATCACGCGTCCGTTGAAGTTGTTGTTCCTGTCATAGCTGTGGTAGAGGAGCCAGGTCTGTCCTTCGTCATCGATGATAATCTCGCTGTTGTGGCCTGGGCCTTTCCAACGGTCGTTGCCGCTGATGATGGTGGTGTAGTTGTCGTTGACCATCTGTCCGCCCTGCTTGTTGGTATATGGGCCGAGGAGCCTCGTGGCGCGACCCACGACGGTGCGGTAGGTGCTGTTCTCACCCTCGCAGCAGGAACCCACGCTGCAGAAGAGGTAGTAGTACTTGCCGCGCTTGAAAATCATGGCGCCCTCGAAGGCTCCGCCTGCCAGCTTCGTCACTCCGGCGTGTCGCCTCCACGAGCCGTTTGGCTGTGGGTTGTTGATGGGGCTGAAGTTCTTCACGGCGAGGGCATCCTCCGTCAGCTCCACGATACAGATGTCGTTGAAGCTGCCCCAGACGAGGTACTTCTTGTCGAACTCCTCCACATAGCAGGGGTCGATGCTGTTCTTCACGCCTATCTCGGTGCTGCGGAACAGTTTTCCCTTGTCGGTGAACTTGATGGGAGTGTCGCCCACAGCCACGCCGATGCCGGTTCGTGAGCCATTGCCCCAAAGGGCTGAGGCATAGTAGCAGATGTACTTCCCGTCCACATAGTTCACGTCGGCTGCCCAAAGGCTGTAGTTGTCCCTCGTGCCGTCGGCATGAATGCTGTCGTTCCAGGTGGGACGCGAACTGACGCCAGAGACGTTAGTCCAATTGACCAAGTCTGTGCTCTTCCTACATTTACAACCGGTGGCGTAGGAGTAGAAAGTGCCGTCGGGCGCGCGCTGCACGGTCGGATCGGGGAAGTCCGAGCCATAGACGGGGTTGGTGTACTTCTTTTGTGCGCTTGCAGAAGCGACAAAAAGTGTAGCGAACAGGGCTGTGAGTAGCGTTATCCTCTTCATATCATTGCTGGTTTTATTGATTACTGCTTTGAAAAATTGCTGGTTTTGTTGTTTACTGCTTTGCAAAGTTAATAAAAAAATAACAATGTACGCGCTAATTTGCTGAAAAGTTTTGGGTTATTGCACTTATTTGCCGGAAACGGAACACATTTGCCTCTGAAAGCAACAAAACCTCCTAATTTCTGCCCGTTCTGCCCCCATCTCCAGGCTTCAAAACGAATGTTTGTCCCTCTCCTCCCCCAGACAATTTTCCCTCGCTCGGGGAGAAAATGTTCTTCCCTCGGGGAGAAAAAGTTTTCCCCTCGGGGGATATTTTTAGTTTCAGAGTTGGAAACATAAGTTCCAGGCTTTGGTATTTATGTTTCAGAGTTTGGAACATAAGTTTCAGAGTTGGAAACGAAAAATTCTCCTCGGAAAAAATAAATTTCCATCGGGGTGAAAGAAAAAAATCTCCTGCTTTCCTTTTTTTTTCGCGCGCTTATTCGTACCTTTGCACACTGAAAAAGACACAGAGAATCGGAATGAAACTTATTCTGCTCACCTGCCCTGAGTTCTTCGTTGAAGAGGACAAGATTCTGACCACGCTTTTCGAGGAAGGGCTGGACATCCTACACCTACGCAAACCTAATTCAGAACCAGTATATTGCGAACGGCTCCTGAGCCTCATGCCCGAAGAATACCGCAAGAAGATTGTCGTGCACGACCACTTCTATCTGCGCGACGAGTTCGGCCTCCTGGGCATCCACCTCAGCAAGCGCCATCCGCAGGCTCCTGCCTCCTACAGCGGTCCCATCACACGCACCTGCTACGACCTGGAGAGTGTCGTGGAACAGAAGCCGCAGAGCGAATATGTGCTGCTCAGGAACATCTTCGACAGCATCTCGGAAAGCGAGAACAAGGCGTCCTTCACGCCCGACGAACTGCGCGCCGCTGCCCGACAGGGCATCATCGACCATCATGTCGTTGCCGAAGGCGGCGTGTCGCTGGACAACATCGACCAAGTGCGCGAATGGGGATTCGGCGGCGTAGCCATAAGAGGCGACCTCTGGAACCACTTCGACGTCCACTCGCAGCGCGACTACAAAGACCTCATCGTGCATTTCCGCAAGCTGAGAAAAGCCGTTGGGTAAAGGGAAAGACAATTCACAAATCACACAAATAACTTCTTTACTGTAAAACTGTTATGGAAAAGAACAGGTCATATAAGGTGTTCTCGGGCACCAATTCACGTTATCTGGCAGAGAAGATATGCCAGGAACTCAAGTGCGAGTTGGGCAAACTCTCTATCACGAGGTTCTCCGACGGGGAATTCGAGGTCTGCTTCGACGAGTCTATCCGCGGCACGGATGTCTTTCTCATACAAAGCACCTTCCCCAATGCCGACAACCTGATGGAGCTGCTCCTGATGATTGACGCTGCCAAGCGCGCTTCGGCCCGCACCATCAACGCCGTTGTCCCCTACTTCGGTTGGGCGCGTCAGGACAGGAAGAGCAAGCCCCGCGTCAGCATCGCCGCCAAGCTGGTTGCCGACATGCTGGGTGTGGCTGGCATCACACGCCTCATCACGATGGACCTGCATGCCGACCAGGAACAGGGCTTCTTCAATGTGCCCGTCGATCACCTCTATGCCTCCAGCGTCCTGCTGCCGGACATCCAGAAGCTCAAACTCAAGAACCTCGTCATCGCCACGCCAGACGTGGGCGGCTCTAAGCGTGCCAGCACCTACAGCAAATACCTGAACTGCCCCTTGGTGCTCTGCAACAAGACACGCAAAAAAGCCAACGAGGTGGCAAGCATGGAAATCATAGGCGATGTGTTCGATGCCGACGTCATCCTGATTGACGATATGGTCGATACGGCAGGCACCATCACCAAGGCCGCCGACCTGATGAAGAAGAACGGGGCACGCAGCGTGCGCGCATACGCCAGTCACGGCGTGATGAGCGGACCTGCCAATGAACGCGTGGAAGCCTCCTCGATAGAGGAAATGGTATTCACAGACAGCATCCCATACGACCAGGGCAAGTGCAGCAAAGTGAGACAAATCTCCATCGCTGCCCTCATCGCACAAACCATAGAATGCGTGGAGAAGAACAAGAGCATCTCCAAACAATACCTCATCTGACGGAACAAGGCGGAAGAAGGATGAAGAAGCTCCTTTTGTCCTTGTTGTTGTTCTGCTTCGCCAGTTCAGGCAGGTGTCAGGATTGGCTGCTCTACCTGATACGCGAAGCCATCACAGAAGACAGCATCGTCCACGAGGAAATGCGCTTCAACCGCGACGGGCTGTTCCTGCCCTTGCGCGGCATCATCCAGACCTTTACACATCGCAGTTTCAACCAGTTGCCCGGCCCCTACCCAGAGAGCTCTCGACATTGGGAGGACTACGGGCTTGCACTTTCGCCCCTTGCTGCGACTTGGGTGATGAAAGCCTGCGGTGTGAAGTCACGCAGCACTACGCAACGCATGCTCACAGCCAACGGACTTGCCGGAGGCCTGACCGTAGGACTCTCGCAGATATTGCGACAAACGGTCTCAGAGGCACGTCCCGACGGTTCCGACAACAACAGTTTCCCCTCTACAGATGCAGCCCTGGCCTTTATGGGCGCGACGATACTCAGTCGTGAATACGGCCACATCAGCCCTTGGATTACCATCGGCGGATACACAGCCGCAACAGGAACGCAGATGCTGCGCGTCGGACACAACGCACATTGGATGAACGACATCTTCATGGGAGCAGGCATCGGTGTGGTCAGCACGCAGCTGGCATACTACCTGACAGACAAGCTCATAGGTGAAAAAGGCATCCGACGCATGCCCCTCAGCGCATCAGAACGGGCACAGCTGCTTGCCTGGAACAACCGCCCTTCAGGCTTCCGCCTGATATCCGGCACCGAGACAAACGGGCGCTCGCTTGACGTAACGGATTTTGCAGAAGCTGCCTCGGGGTTCGACATGACAGATATCACGCTGCGCACCAGCGCCTCCATAACAGCAGGCTTCGAAGCGGAATGGTTCCTCAACGACTACTTCTACCTTTCTGCCATCGGACGTTACACGATGTCGCAGGCAAAGCTGGAGATTCCCAATCCCGCCGTCACCGCCTGGGGCGAGCAAATACACATCTATCACGGCAACATTGCCGCTGGATGGGCTTTCCCCATTACAAAGGAAAATCGCTTCGGCATCCGGACGCTTTGGGGAGTACGCTACAACGAAGGCGTCTCATTCCACCGTGTTTCCGAAGGACAGCAGATGGGCGAGCGTCTGCTCAGCATCAATTCTCGACTGTGTCCCGAAGGCGGTGCAGGTATCGTCATCGACATGCTGCAAAGCCACAACCAAACCGTCGGCTTCAACATCGATTACCTCCATACATTCGGCACGCATTTCATGCCAAATCGTTGGGTATTTTCTTCATCATGGAAAGCAATGTTCTAAAATGGTCGTTCACGCCTTTTTTCTGTCCTATTTGTAAACTGGACATTACAAATTGAGATATTCCTGCCTTTTCACGGCACTTCCTTTGGTAAGTCAACAAATAATTACTAACTTTGCACTTACATTGAATAATTGCAATACACCATACATACTCATATAACATACGAACACAAAAGGTCATTATGAATATTTTCTCACGTATCATCAACTGGTATTTTAGCCGAAACGCACTCCCCTATTGGTGCATTCTGGTTATCGATTACACCATTATTATTCTCAGCGGTCTGCTCGGATACTATTTACTGCGGGGTGGAGATGCACTTTCCCAAAACTTCTGGGGCATCATCAAGGAACTTCTCTTCCTGCTCATTCCATATACCATTACCTTCCGCCTTTTCCACACCTACAGCGGCATCTTCCGCTACAGCAGTTTCGTGGACCTGGCCCATCTCACCTTAGCAATGGTTCTCGGCACGGTTTTCTCATACGTAGCCTATCACGTAGCCTATCAACTCGTGCCTCTTGAGATTGAGACATATTTCATGAAATATCCCACCTTGCTGCTACTCGTCCTCCTGATAGCCATATTGTTCATGTGTGCCCTTCGCGTAGTTGTCAAGACGATGTACGACCTCTTCCGTAGCGACGGACACAAAAAACGCATCTTCATCTACGGCGTTCAGGAAGGTGGCATCGGCCTGGCCAAGAGCATTCGCAACGAAACGCCCAGCCGTTATATCATTAAAGGCTTCATTAGCACAGATGCCGACATCAAAGGAAAATGGCTGCTGGGAGCACCCGTCTATGCTGACGAAAGAGGGATAGTGGAGAAAATGCAGAAGCAGAATGTCACCGTCCTGATGGTCAGCCCTCTACAGACCGTACATTTCCGCGAACAGGACGCACTCATCAACGACCTGATTTCAGCAGGCATCAAAATCATGATGATGCCCTTCTCCGCTGAAGAATGGGACGGCAAAAGCGAACTGCGATACAGCCAGCTGCATGAGGTTGATATCGAAGACCTTCTGCCCAGAGACAAGATAGAAGTTGACATGATGGCCATTGGACGGCAGCTGAATGCAAACCGCGTCCTCATCACTGGCGCAGCAGGCAGCATCGGAAGCGAAATGGTACGCCAGGTGGCTCACTTCGAACCCAAGGAGATGGTGCTCATTGACCAGGCAGAGACACCCATGCATGACATCAGGCGCATGATGCAGGAAAAGTATCCTAAGCTCTCCTGCAAAACCATAGTGGCAAGCATCACCAACCAAACATTCATGGAGGACATCTTCAAGGATTTCCGTCCGGACTACGTTTTCCATGCAGCAGCCTACAAGCACGTCCCAATGATGGAAGACAATCCCGCTATGGCAGTTCAGAACAACGTATATGGCACACGAGTCATTGCAGACCTTGCCGTAAAGTACGGCACCAAGAAGTTTGTGATGATTTCCACAGACAAAGCCGTAAATCCGACAAACGTAATGGGATGCTCCAAGCGCATCTGCGAGATTTACTGCCAGTCGCTCAACACCGCCATCGAAGACATGAGAAAAGCCGAGGATGTGGAGAAACTGAAAACGACCTCTCCCTACAGCTACCTGTTCCAAGCCAACGGCAAACTGCCTTGCACGCAATTTGTCACAACACGATTTGGCAACGTGCTGGGCAGTAATGGCAGCGTAATTCCCATCTTCAAGGAACAAATTGCAAAAGGCGGTCCTGTAACAGTCACTCACCCCGACATCATCCGTTACTTCATGCTTATCCCCGAAGCTTGTAAGCTGGTGCTGGAAGCCGGCACAATGGGAAAAGGCGGCGAAATCTTCGTCTTCGATATGGGCAAGCCTGTACGCATAGCCAACCTGGCACAACGCATGATTACACTAAGCGGCGCCCAAGGTTGCGAAATCCAATTTACAGGGCTGCGCGACGGCGAGCAACTCTATGAAGAAGTGCTTAACGACGCAGAACACACCCTACCCACTGTGCATCCCAAGATTATGGTTGCCAAGGTACGCGAATACGACTACGAACAGGCTCGCCTCAACGAAGAGCGACTGCTCGAAACCAGCTATTCCTACGACGATATGGCAATCGTGAAGGTGATGAAGGAAATCGTGCCTGAGTTCAAAAGCCGTCATTCCAAGTACGAAGCTCTGGATTGAAACTTAATCCTCGCAAGGAACACGGAAATTAGTCGTCCGACTTGCCCATGAGCAACAGCACTCCGCAGATAAGGGCATAGATAGCAACATCCGTCAGCACAATAAGAGGCAGAAGGAAGTTGCATTGCCACAGGGAGTAGTTTATTCCGCAAATCAGGAGGAACAAAGTCAGAATGCATGCTAAAGTTGCATGCATCGACAGACCTGCATTCATCAGTAAATGATGGATGTGAGTCTTGTCTGGCTCAAAGATTCCATGTCCCGTCAAACGACGCTGCAAAGCCACACGAATAACGTCAAGAACTAGAATCAGCAACAACGTAATGGAGATAAGCATCTGTTCCTCTCCACAATCTACAGGTGCGATGGGACGCATCAGGCTCTTTATGCTCATATAGGCACAGACATAGCCCAGGAAGAGACTACCTGCATCGCCCATGAAAATCTTCAACCCGCCAACCTTTCCAAATACGTTGAAGAACCAGAAGACAACCAAAGAACCAATGATGGCTGCATCCAGCGAAGCAATTGCAGGATTCCCCCTCAGCAACACAGTATAAGCCAATAGAATCAGGATACAAAGCCCGGATGAGAGGCCATCGATACCATCTATCAGGTTGATGGCATTCACAATGGTAAGTATAGCCATTACCGTTAAGACATAACCAACCACGAATGGGATTTCATGCAGGCCGAAAATACCATTCAGGTCTGTGATTACAAGATTGAAAAGGGGCAGGATAAACGCAGCTATTGTCTGTATGACAAATTTATGAAATGCTTTCATCCCATAACGATCGTCGATGACACCTATCAGGTAGATAATCAGTCCACCTATCGTCATAGCTATAGTTGACACGCCAAAGACATACTCCTCTCCCCCTGCCAAAACTCTCACCCAAGATGATATGGAAAGCCCAACTACGGCAGCAGGGAGAAAAATCAATCCCCCCAGACGCGGGACAGGCTTGCGATGAATCTTTCGTTCATCGGGCAAATCAAAAAATTCAAAGTATCGGCATCCCTTGATAATGATAGGTAACCCGATAAGCGTTACTATCACTGCCGAGAGGAATGCTGTCGTAAGAGATAACAATGTCAGATTCATGATTTTCTTAAAGCTTTCGAAGCTAATACTTCCTAAAGGTGAGAAGGTCCTGCCCATTCGTCTTCAGCACCATCTCACTACCTGTCAATGTCTGAACCCAGAAAATACCATCCTCTGGTACGCCTACAACAGAGAGAACAGACATTGGTTGTACTCCGTCATGCCCGTCTCCGACATATTCTGCAGGGTCATAGATTCGGATTCGTTCTGGGCTGGCCTCCAGCATTGTTCGCATAAAGAACTGATTGTCACCCAGCTTGCGAAAGCTTGCCATTCGTAACTGGAAACTGTAGAATATCATATCCTCCTTAGTCGCCTTCACCACATCGGCTTTATCTCTCCATTCCGTCAACTGCCACATGCCGTCAAGGTCACCATTACAATCCCGTTTATCACAACTTGTCACGGCGACTATTATTGCCGTCAGAACTAATATGTAAAGTTTTCGTTTCACGATATACTTCTCTCTCTTTCTAAATAGTACTTAATTTAGTCGGTCTTGCGAATCCAACCATCCCACGAAACCGTCAGCATTACGCCGTTGGACTTCCCCAACAGACTGCCGTGATTATGGCCGAATGCAGCAGCAGCACTCAGTCCCTTTATTCGTTTCAGCTTATAGACAGCCTCAAGGAGCAGGAAATGACCCTCCAAAGGCTCCTTCACCGGATGGTCATAGGCTCCCAAATTCTTTTCGTAGGTATATAAAAATCTCCACGACAGTCTGTCTGTAGGATTACCCTTGAGCCCAACATGGTGTGCATTGGCACGATTGAAGTAGTTGTTCAGCATCCCCGGCATGCCCAAATACTCGTTATAAAGCGGAGACAAAAGGATGGGATTGCCCATAACAAAGCCTCCATGCTGCCACGAACCATAGACATGATGGTTATAATAGGCATCGTTGGCACTTATCTGCTGCGGATTCTCCACTGTGGCATCATGGTAGATAGGTCCGCTTTGGTTCATCGTACCAACATGCTCATAAACAAGGGTGCTCACATAACGGTTCTGTGGGAGATTTATTTCTAAGCCCAAAAGCATATCTTTCCAGAATCCGTATTGCACGAACATTTGGCTATGATCCTCGAAAAGGTGATCCATGTAGCCACCTATGCTCCAGGATTTCCCTGTCCAGTCTAAGCGGAAATGCCACGAGCCGATATGATTACCGGAAGCATTGGAGAAATTGTCGTCGTTAACGTCTCCACCGCTTGGAACGAAGGCTTTCAAAACATTTCTGCTGAGTCTGACTCCCTGTTCAATTATCTCTCCGCGGTATCCTATTAAATTATAGCCCCTCCCTCCGAATTGGCAAGCCATTTCCAAACCGAACTTCAGAGTAAGTGGAAACTTTTTCTCATTGCCAATCTTCATAAACAATGCCTTAGAGTGGAACAAACTGCTCTGGGTATAGAGGTTGTCTGTCCCTGCGTTCCAGTTTCGCTGCCACCTGTTGTCTGTGTACATACCGTAGGCGAGATGACCTTTGATAGCAAACAGTCCCCTCGTTCCAGGCACAATCCAAAAGTCGGGCAACTCCAGTCTAATCTGAGGGATAGGACGCGCATTGGAACCTAAAGTCATACCACCTGTGGAGAGTGCTTCGTTCTTGAATTCTGAGTTCCTCTGCTTCTGCCCCAAAGACAGTCTTAACATCTCCCATTGCACATCCAGAAAAAGTTGCTGGACACAAATCTCACTTTGATTACCATATCCTGCCGCCACATCAGCACCATAGCCAATACGCCAGGACATGAGGGAATCGGTCTCTGCATCGCGCTTGATATAAGCACGGGCTAAAACCGTGTTGTTTCCGACAGGTCCCAGACCGTATCTGTTATTTGTAAACCAAAACGGCGCATTGTCCCCTCCTCCGGCTGTGCCACGTAAACTTGCGCCGTACTGGATATCCTCGGCAAGTCGCTCGCTCTGAGACCTGACGCTATGAGGCGTCAGTAGCAGTAACAAAAATATGATAATGGCATTTCTCATCGTCATTCTTCGCTATACAGTTTCAGTTCTTTTTGGAGTCTCTTATTGAAGCGTCTCCTGCCTGTGTCATAAATCCACCCCCACTTGTTAAAATACTTCACAACACTGAACATGTGTATCACTGATATACGCCACTTGTGGTATGACAAACGGCTAAATCTATGATATATGCTCACTGACGGGTAAAACAGGGTCTTGTATTTCGTGTGCAATCGTCGGGTAATATCTACGTCCTCCATATACATGAAGAAACGTTCGTCAAAGAGACCCTCATCCTTCAGAGCACTCATTCTCAGGAACATGAAGCAACCAGACAGGAAGGGGACATTCATCACCTTGTCATAGCCGGAATGCTTCAACTCAAACCTGTCGTTTCTCTTGGCTATAAGTTTTCCCGGCATAAAGAACCTGTTAAAAAGGTCCAACGGAGTTGGGAGGAATTTCGCCAGACACTGCACAGAACCGTTCAGGAAAAGCACCTTAGGCATTATCTGGGCTATAGTCTCGTCCTCCTCCATCAAACGCCATAGGGCGGGAATCACTTCCGCACCGAACCATACATCAGGATTGACAACTAAATGATAATGGCTCCCAGCCTCCATCGCTTTACGCAAGGCAACATTATGCCCCGCTCCATACCCTTTATTGGTCTGCTTGATATATTCCAGGCGGAAACCTCTCCCCTCATGTTTGAGAAATATATCATCCCTGCGCTTATACTCATTTAACTCATCTTCAAGACCTGCGAACTCGTCACTATGATCAACTATCCAAACTATCTGAACAGGTGAGATAAGCAGACTTCGGAGGATGCCCTCCAAATCCAGCAGGTTATTATTATATGTTACTATCGAAGCAGTTATCATTGTCCAATTATCGTACAAAGGTACGATAATATAACGAATTAAACAAAGGATTTATTGTACAACTCCGGCAAAATGTTAAACTTTGCTAATAATTACCTATCAGGCTTTGTTTTTTCCTGACAGGGCAAGCAGACAGAAGGGAATCGCTGTAGAGAAATATGTGATATCATAGGTTGGAGAGAAGAGGTCCCAGTTCTCTCCAATATACATGTTATGGACAAACGTTACAAATATAAATACGACAAGCATCACTGCCACATTGCGAGCGTAGCGAACCCAATCCCCTTTATGATTCAAAGACAGAAACGCGGCAAGCGGGACGAAAAGGATGAAATCCGAAAGGTTGCCTTGACGTGTCTGTAATGCCCAGGGATTGTTTTGGAAGTAATAGAACTCCTGCCAGTCCCATAAGGCAAACGGAGCAAAAGTCAGGGCAAAGACCCCAAGTGCCAGAAGCACCAATGCCATCTGTTTCTGGCATCTCATTTTGATGAAATATGGTAACAGCAACAAGGTGACAGGGATAAGAACCAGCACTCTGGTACAAGTCAAAACACCAACGGCACAGGCTATCCACCATCCCTGTTTTTCCGTCCATTGTTGGGTCAAGCGGATGGAAGCAAGATTGATGATTGCAGCTAAAAGCAGGAAATTGGTAATGAGGTCGCTCCTGACTGCCACTTCATACCAAACAGCGACAGAAGAGCATAGCAGCACACAGACAACCAGGGCTTTCTCTCTGCTCTGCACCTTATAGCAGCTACAAAGGAAGAACGCTGCCACAGCGAAAAAGGACAGCCCCACATTGCCCATAAGATAAAACGGTACGTGAAGTATTTGCCACACCGGAAACGGCGATGCACTCCCTCCCAGATGAGTAATGGCTGTATATGGATAGATGCCTGCCAGAAGGTTTCGTATCGGGAAATGCAAAGCCGACCACCTATCGACTTGGATGGCATAAGGGTCAATGGCATATTGCATGACTAACATGTTCACAAAAGACAGCAGGCAAAAGCCACATACGAGCCTCCTGCTCTTAGATATATTAGGTATAAGGAAACGAAGCAAAACATAATAGAAGACACACGCTCCAAGTGTAGCAACCAACATAAATGGCTTGGAAATCCTCATTGAATACTTTGCCACAAAAAACACATTGATTAGTATGAACAACGAGCCTGAAACACTTAGTTTGTTTTCCACGAACGCCCTATAAATCAGGAGAAGAAGAAATGCCAAAACTGAATAGCCAAAGAAGACAACAGTACTCTTTGCGTCAACTATCATACCGATGAATGGTATGTGAGCAACATAGATTTCAAGACTATATTTTCCAGCGACTCTCATTAAGCTGTATTTCGCCAGACCAAGTAACGAAAGGAGGGGGATAAAAGCCAAACCGACAGAAAGGCGGAAGGGACAAAGAAAATAATTGTATGCTATGCGGCCTTTCAAGGAATGGAAAGTTGGAATGGACTTGAGGCAGAGGAACATAAGTCCAATAAAGAGCAGCAGTAACATCCATCTCATCATCTCTTTCTTCGTAAGAGACTCTACCTTGTGCTTATTCATTGAGAGCATCAAACCTGCAAGGAAGCTGAACGACTGCTCTGCCTCCAGATGGGCAGAAGGCGCTTTAATATTTAAACAGACAAGGGCACATGCCACGAAGAAGAGGAGACGTAGCCTCTCTCCCATAAAGCGGGTTCCTATCCAATAAATGACATAGCATTTCAATATGAAAAAGATGAACCAAAAAGTAGGCTTAACATAAAGAAGTTCATTCAAACACTTGTGAATAACTGAATCGGGAGTGAAATTGCCGTCAGGAGATAGAAAAGGGAAGATAAAGTTGTAACCAAAGATGAAAAATGCAGTAGGCAGGAGGACTTTATCCAGCCGCTTCGGCCAATAGTTATCCAGACCATTCTTTCGAAACGATTCCTCCAAGCCATAGCCACTCAATATCAGGAAGAGGGAAACGAAAAAGCCGCCCCACATGTTAAAAATCGGAGAAATATCGTAGCCAAGCAGGACATGAAATATGACTATACCGATTGCAGCAAAGCCCTTCAATGCCTGTGTATTAGATCTTGATAGAATATCCATTCTGAAAATCGATGAGTCTGAACTGGAATGCAAAGGTACACATTTTTTTCATATAAACAAAAGAAGCCCGAAGAACTTTTGCTCTTCGGGCTTCTCTCAGAAAAAGACGGCGGCTACCTACTCTCCCACGGGTGTGCAGTACCATCGGCGCGGGCGGGCTTAACTTCTCTGTTCGGAATGGGAAGAGGTGGAACCCCGCCACTATAACCACCTGAATTGTATGGTTGAC
>JAEEGL015403367.1_pt1 | contig 13632 bp, 11 predicted proteins | sample 9134231 | NCBI WGS metagenome assembly JAEEGL01 (sample SAMN16246548, study PRJNA631951) | gut metagenome | biome: gut microbiome; feature: rumen; material: fiber-attached | host: Bos | place: Iran: Karaj | collected 2018-10
GGCCATCCATTTCACCAACTTTTGATGGAATAAATACAAAAGAATTTTCGTCATCTTTAACAAATGCATCAAGAGATTTATAGAAAGCAATTTTTTGTGAAATAGACAATAATTCATCTCTATAAATAAAGGTATCAGATATAAATAAGTCTATACCCTTGAAAAAAGTCCCATCTTTTAATGTATCTAAACTAAATACTGGGAAGGTATTCAAATTTCTATTCTCAAGTCCTGATACGGTTTTTCTATTGTTTTGAAAAATGTTCAACAAGCATATTCCAAAAAATAGTATTAAAAAAACTGCAAGTAAAATTTTGATAAACAATTTATCGGACTTTGTTAATTCTTTAATTTTCCCATTTACATTATTAATGTGGATACCTTCCTAATCTAAAATCTGAAATATAAGAATGGATTAAAGCTGTCTCCTATAAGAAATGCTGTTGACAAAAATATAAACACTGTCATTATAAACATTTTAATTAAATAAACAATTTTTGTATTAACTATAAGTGAGATTTTCTGACAAATATTTCTTATAAGTGAAAGACTGCCTAGAACCGATACAATTAGTAACACTAAGTTTTCTCTAAGGATAGATGTGCTCATTAGATTGGTCATCTTTAATTCTCCAAATCCAAACATACCTTTTAAAGCGTTTGATAAAGAATGAAAATCAGTATAGTAGAAAATTGTACTGCCAACTAAGGTAAAGAAAACTAAATATAAATGTCCTATTATACATGAGGGGATTTTTGGAATTTTCAAAAATAGTTTTTGCAGAAAATGTTTTTCTATAATTAATATGAGTGCATAGTATATCCCCCATAAACAAAAGTTCCAGCTTGCACCATGCCAAAGTCCCGTCAGAAACCATACTACTATAAATGAAAGCATTACGTTTTTTGTATTCAAAGACATTGGTATAAATACATAGTCATTAAAAAAACTCGATAGTGATATGTGCCATCTTTTCCAAAAATCTGTGACTGTAGATGCCGTATATGGATAATTAAAATTCTCACGAAAATTAAAATTAAAAAACTTGCCAAGGCCTATTGCCATATCTGAGTAACCTGAAAAGTCAAAATACAATTGGAGCGCAAAAAATATTGGTATGAGCCACATGGTAAGTACAGATTGGATACTATTATTAGTTGTAAGAAGTTCACAGGCTTTTCCTAGGGAATTAGCAAGAAGAGTTTTTTTGGCAAGTCCTATAGAAAATCTAAATAAGCCATCAAACATATTTTGCGCATTTAATCTTCTATTATCTATATCTTTTTCTATATCAACATATCTAACAATAGGCCCTGCAACAAGCTGAGGAAAGAAGGATACATACATAAGAAAAGGCATAAACTTTTTTTGCGCAGCGACTTTTCCTCTATGGACATCAATTGTATAAGACATTGCTTGGAAAGTAAAAAAGCTTATTCCCATAGGAAGCGCAAGTTTGATTACTGGAATATAAGCAAATGGAAGCAGGTTAACAGTTTGAATAATTAAAGTTAAATATTTGAAAACTGCAAGACATAAGATATTAATAAATATTGAAAAAAAGAGCACTCCCCTTTTGTAACTATCTCCTCTTGCATTATAAATCACTAGGGCGCATAAATAATTAATAAAGACGATAAACAAAAGCAAAAGTATATATACAGGCTCGCCCCATGCATAAAATATCAAAGAAAATAAAGTAAGTAAAAACTTTCTATATGTAATATTTTTGCATAATGCATAAGTTAAAAATAAAGCAGGTAAAAAGACATATATAAATGTTAAACTTGAAAAAAGCATTTAAATTGCTATACTGACCCCAAATTTATTTTTTTGTTCCTACAGGGCCTATGTTACTTAAAACATTAGATTCAAATGTAAAATTCAAATCTTCTTCTATTCTCTTTTGTTTAAGCGCTACCTCAACCATCCTATCTACAAGCTCTTCTCTACTAAGTCCCACAGGTTCAAATAAATAATAAGCAAGAGAACCTGGCGGCATATTTATTTCATTAAAATATACTTTATTTTCATCCATATCAATAATAAAATCTAATCTTGCAACTCCAGAACATCTAAGAAGTTTAAAAATTTTAACAGATAGACTTTTTATTTCATCTTCTAGTTTTTTATCAATTTCTGCAGGGATTTTCCTTGATAATGATGCCATGCCTTTTGAACCTGCGCTACTTGTTTTACTTGGTGCGCATTTGCCTGGGCCATTCTTTTTACTGCTGCCTGATAAATACTTATCGGCAAATGATAAAATGCCGCTATTTAAAATAGGCTCTTCTAGTGCACTTAAATTTTGCTTGCTACTATCACCAAGAACAGCACAATTTATTTCTTTAAGATTAGTCACTGCTCTTTCAACCAATACATTTTCTGAAAAAGTAAATGCTGCTTCAATTTTTTCTTTTAATTCATCTTTTGTTTTTGCAATATATATACCTATGCTAGATCCTAAATTTACAGCTTTTACTATAGCTGGTATTTTAACTAAATTTGTAATTTCATCATAATTTATAGAATCATTTCTATTTAAAATTATTGCATCAAGGACTGGGATTCCTTCTTCTTTCAAAAATTTTTTAGATACATATTTATCCATTGCAAGTGCAGCTGATAAAACATTAGGGCCAGATATTGGAAGTCCTATGGTGTGGAAATATCCAGTTAAATTTCCATCTTCAACATTAGTACCATGGACTACTAAGAATACAACATCTATTTCTTGATTGATCTTTTTTGAAAAAAGACCTTGTGTGGAATTTTTTATATAATATCTGTTTCCTTCTTTTTGAAAATTAACTTTTATAGAATTTTTTAAAACATTTTTAATATTTCGATAATTTTCGATTTTAGATAATTCATCGCCAAAGTAAAATTCATTTTCCTTACTTAAATATACAGGAAAAACTTCATATTTATTTCTGTCAAACCATTCATAACTTTGCAGGGCAGATATTATTGATATTTCATGCTCAGTGCTTCTTCCGCCAAAAACTAGTGCAACTTTTATCTTCATACTATCTCCATAGATTATAAATAATTATCGGGCAGGTCATTTTCTATAAGTATTACTTTTGGTTTCTTACTTATATAATTACTTGCATATGCAATAGCTTGTTCTACTTTATCAAAAGTTTTAACTTCGTGCAAATTGTCGTTTAAACTAATTTTCTTTGATATAACTTCTGCCTGTTTCCTTCCAACAAGTAATATGATATTACATATTTTACTTGCATTTTCGCCGAATTTAATATTTTCTTCTTCCTGACGAGAGCCAAGTTCCACCATTCCTGGAGTTATCAATATTTTTTCATAATCTTTAAATGTAGAAAGAACATTTAGCGCAGCAAGGGCTCCATCCGGGTTTGAATTAAATGCATCGTCAATTAAAATGTCATTTCCTAGTTTTTTAATTTCAAGTCTATGTGATACTGGCTGTATCGTTTTTACTCTGTCAAAAATTTGTGAAGGTTTTAACCAGTTATTATTTAGGCACAAACCTATTACACCAACCAAATTTTGAACATTGTGGTTTCCAAGAAGATTTGTTTCAAGTTCCATCTCATGATTACTAATTTTATCGACCATGACCCATTTAGTCTTGCCATCTTCTATTCTTATATTCTTGGCATAGTAATCATTTTCTGAATTTACTCCATATGTAAATAATTTTTTATAGCTTTTATATGGATCGCAGTTTATTTTTTCTTTTATGTATTGGTTATCACCACATACAAAAACAATTCCATCATTTTTTATGACTGCATCTGCCAGCTCAAATTTTGTCCTTGCAATATTTTCTATATTTTTAAATGTATCAAGATGCTGAGGTCCTAGGGCTGATATAATACAAAATTTAGGTTCTGCTAGATTACAGATTTCTTCTATGTCTTTGGGTCTTCTTGCACCCATTTCTGCAATAAAGAACTTATGGGTTGCTGTTAAATTTTCTCTTATCGCTCTTGTTACACCAAGTGTTGTATTAAAGCTATCTGGAGTTTTAAGCGTATTATATTCTAGGGACAATAAATGGTGTAAGAAATTTTTAACACTTGTCTTACCAAAGCTCCCTGTAACTCCTATGACAGATAAATTATTATTATCTTGTATCATTGCCTTTGCTTCATTTATAAATTTCATTCTAAGTAATCTTTCTATTGGAGTATTTATTATATTGGCAAATGCAATTATTAAAGGCTCAAGGCATAGCCCAAGGAGGATTAAAAAAAATGATTTTTCTATTAAAGCATTGTTTCCTTGCTTTATATATGAAAATATAAAAGGCAGATATGTTAAAAATAATAAAATTATTGTGGTTATGATAAGTCTTATTATTCTAGGTGTAACGACAAATGCCTTTTTAGCTTTTCGTGGTAAGTTTTCTATCAATAAGACAAATAAAACTACAACTAAAACAATATCAACCAAGAAACCTTTTAAAAATAGTCGCGCAACTGCTGTGAAAAATAAAATTATATGTGATGTAAAAGAATTAATGTTTTTCTTAAGCCATATAGCATGTGAGTCTATATTGTAGGAATTCAATTGAAGCATATGTAGTTGTTTATATGCACATAAAAGCTCTAGTATGATTATTCCTCTAATCAACATCAACTCGTTCATGCATATAATTATAGCATAACAAAATCGGTAAAACACTAAACAAATAGGTGTATTTGACAATTTAGTTATAATTGTTTAACATTGATTAAATGAAAGAAACTGTTACACAATTACATGAATCAACTGAAGATTATTTAGAAGCAATACTTAACATAAGCAATGCTCAAGGTTATGTGCGCTCAGTTGATATAGCAACTGCCATGAGCGTGTCAAAGCCAAGTATCACATATGCCACCAAAAAATTAAAGGAAGGTGGATATATAAATATGGATGTAAACGGAATGATAACCTTAACTACAAAAGGCTTTGAAATTGCAAACGAGATACTTACAAGACATAATACACTTTCTGAATTTTTTGAATCAATAGGTGTTAGTAAAAAACAATCAAGAATTGATGCCTGTAAAGTAGAACACGACTTATCAAGCGAAACATTTAAGGCAATACAAAAATTTATAAAGAAAAAATAAAGAACTTGCGGCAGGCGCAAGTTCTTTTTTGCATTTAGCTTTTATCAAATATGAAATAATATTTAACTTTTGGCTCTGTTCCAGATGGACGAAGGCATACTTTAGATCCATCTGCAAGATTTATTACCAATGCATCAGTTTTTGGCAAGTTTATCTCATTTTTAATTCCAGATTTTAGATTGCGGAATACTGAATTTTTATAATCTTCTACAGACACTACATCAATTCCTGCAAATTTCTTTGGAGGGTTATCCATAAGACTCTTTTGCATCTTTAAGAAATCTTGTTTAACCTTTTCATTATTGAATGTAACACTTACATTTTTAGAATATACCCTTCCGCATCTATTTAAAATATCCTCATAGTAATCAATAAGTGTCATATTTTTTTCTTTTTTAACAAGTGCAATTTCTGAAATAATTTCAGCAGCTGATATGCCATCTTTATCACGAATGAAATCGCCAAGGAGCCCGCCGTTTGACTCTTCGCAACCAAATATTATTTGCTCATTTTCTTCATGAGCATAAATACATGCTGCGATATTTTTAAAACCTGTAGCAACTGAGTAACAATTCACTCCATGATATTTACATATCTTATCTATGAGAGTTGTGGTTACAAAAGATTTAACTACAAAATATTTTTTATTGCTTGGAAGAAATTCTTCCTTTTCTTCTAATAGATAGTCACACATAAGTGAAACTATTTTATTTCCATCAAAACTTACATATTGACCTTTCTTTTTACGAACAAGGAGCCCTAGTCTATCTGAGTCAGGATCTGTTCCTATGATTATATCGGCATCATGTTTTTTGGCAAGATCTATAGCAAGTTTAAAACTTTCTACATTTTCTGGATTTGGAGATTTAACAGTATCAAATTTCCCATCCCATACTTCTTGTTTTTCTACAGGATAAAGAGATGTAAATCCTATATCGGCAAATACTTTTTTTACATAGTCCCTACCGCAACCATGAAATGGTGTATATACTATTTTTAATGTTTTTCCTTTTTCTTTTATTAAATCATTTTTTGTTACTAGACTTTCAACCTCTTTTATATACTCGTTATAGAAATCATCCCCTAAATTTATTATAAGACCCTTGCTATGAGCTTCATCTTCTTTCATTAACTTGCAATCAGAAAGATATTCTATTTTTTGGATTTCTTCTGTAATTATTTCATCATACGGATAAGTAAACTGCGCCCCATCAGATAAATATAATTTATATCCATTATATTCTTTAGTGTTGTGGGATGCAGTGATATTTACACCACCAATTGCATTAAGCCTTCTAATTCCAAAAGATAAGGTAGGCGTTGGAGTTGGTCTATCGCAAAGATAAACTCTTATATCATTTGCAGCAAAAGTGAGCGCTACGATTTTGGCAAATTCTTTTGAGTTCATTCTTGTGTCAAATGATATGACAACAGCCATTTCTCTTTTTGGGAAATCATTATATAGGTGTCTTGAAAGTTTTTTATCAAAAACTTTCTTTGGGTCAGCATCACTTATTTTTGAAAATATCTGTTTATAGTTGTTTAAAAAATTGCAAAAACCTTGGGTGGCTCTTCTTAATGAACCTTCATTGATTTGACCTTCTTTAGGACCCATTATTCCACGCATTCCGCCTGTTCCAAATTCTAAAGGTTTTGAAAATTTTCCTTCCATAAACTACTCCTTAAATCTTATTTTCTCTTTTTAAGATATTTGTAATATCTTTTATATTATTTAGGGATTCATCTTCCCAAATACTGTGTAAAACAAAATTCATTGCGCTTCCAATATCTTTTCCAGAAAAACCCTTTTCCATAAACCAATCACCAGATACTGCAAGGTCTTTCATAAATATTGGGGTGCCTTGTTTTTCATAATCATTTACTTTATCTATTATATCATTAAAATCCATATTATATTTAAAAGAAAGAACTTCTAAAAATTCTTTTGAAAGTTCATACCCTAAATTAAAAATCAATGCTTTTAATGTAGTTTTGTTAGAAAAATACTCTCTTACATTACGGTTTTTACCTTCTGCAGTAGTTTTTTCATATAGCATTTTAGATACTTTATTTATTGTATCCATATCGAGTTTTAAATCAAGGAGAATGTTTTTTGCTATATCTGCATTAGTAAATAAAAGCGAAAATAGTGCTATATGTTTTTTGCTACTCTTAAATAATTTTTCTTTATTTAATTTATCAAAGTCAGGAGTAATAAATTTAGAAAGTTTAGTATCGTAAAATAAATAAACTTTTTGAGGATTATCAGATAGTAACACTTTAATAAGTTCAACGGCTATCCTTTCTTTGCTTACATGTGATAAATTATCAGATAATTTTATTATCGCATCATAGGTTTCTTTATCTATATCAAAAGAAAGCTGGGCAGAAAACCTTATTGCTCTCATCATACGGAGCGCATCTTCTTTAAACCTATTTTCTGGATTTCCTACAGCACGGACTATTTTATTTTCTAAGTCTTTCATGCCGCAGAATTCATCTACTATTCCAACTTTTTCGTTGTATGCGATGGCATTGATTGTGAAATCTCTTCTTGCAAGGTCTTCTCGCAGATTATTTACAAATGTAACTTCATCTGGATGGCGACCATCAGAATATAAGCCATCGCACCTATATGTTGTTACTTCATAAGATTTAAAATGATCATCTTCTTTAAATAATACAGAAACTGTTCCGTGCTTTATTCCTGTATCAAGAGTTTTTTTAAAAAGTTTCTTTACTTCATCGGGTCTTGCATTAGTTGTTATATCCCAGTCGTATGGGTTTTTAGAAAGAAGACAGTCTCTTATGCAACCGCCAACAGCATAAGCTTCGTATCCAGCAGAATATAAGGTGTCAATAATCTTATTTACATTTGAAGGTAAATTAATAGTCATATTACATATTAATAAGCTTTTCCCCATATAACCATATGCTTTGCAGGCTTGCCACAAATTGCACATTTATCTGATATTTGTTCTTGTTCAAATGGAATGCAGCGACTAGTAATGCCATCTAAATCTTTTAATTTATCTTCGCATTCTCGACCGCCGCACCACATTGCCTTTACAAATCCAGGGTTTTCGTTTAAAACTTTTACTATTTCGTCTACACTAGTTGCTTTTGATGTATGCTCTTCTAGGAAAGTTTTTGCGCTATCATACATATTTTTTTGAATCTTATCTAAAGCGTTTTGAATTTCTCTTTCAAGATTATCCATAGAAAGTGAAAATTTTTCACCACTGTCGCGTCGAGCACACATTACTTGATTATTTTCTATGTCTCTTGCACCTATTTCAATTCTTAGAGGAATACCTCTCATTTCTTGTTCACTAAATTTATATCCAGGTCTTTTATCTGTTAAATCTATTCTGCATCTTATGCCAGCCTTTTTTAGTTTTTCATAAATCTCACTGGCCTTTTTTACAACTTCTTCTTTTTCCATATGTATTGGAATTACCATAACCTGGCATGGCGCAATACGAGGTGGGAGTTTAAGACCCGAGTCATCACCATGAACCATTATGAGCGCGCCTATAATTCTTGTTGACATGCCCCACGAAGTTTGATGTGGCACGGCAAGTTTACTGTCTCTATCTAGGAAATTTATGTCATAGGCTTTTGCAAAACCATCTCCAAAATTATGACTTGTTCCAGATTGAAGTGCTTTACCATCATGCATTATAGCTTCTATTGTGTAAGTTGCAATTGCACCCGCAAATCTTTCCTTGGCAGTTTTTTCTCCCTTTATAACTGGTATTGCAAGTTCTTCTTCACAAAATGAAGCATAAACATTTAGCATTTGTATCGTTCTATCGGCTGCTTCTTTTGCAGTTTCATGCATTGTATGACCTTCTTGCCACCAAAACTCACGTGAGCGAAGAAATGGTCTTGTTGTTTTTTCCCACCTAACAACAGAACACCACTGATTTAAAAGTTGAGGAAGATCTCTCCATGATTTAATAGTTTTTGAGTAATAATCACAAAATAGAGTTTCGCTTGTAGGACGAACGCATAATCTTTCTTCTAGTTTTTCGCTTCCACCCTCAGTTACCCATGCAACTTCTGGAGCAAAACCTTCTACATGTTCTTTTTCTTTATTTAATAATGATTCGGGGATAAAAATAGGCATTGCACAGTTTTCAACACCAGTTTCTTTAAATCTTTTATCAAGGCCATGCATTATATTTTCCCATATTGCATAACCAGCTGGCCTTAAAACCATACATCCTTTTACTGATGTATAATCGCAAAGCTGCGCTTTTGTAACTACGTCTGTATACCATTTAGCAAAATCAACATCTCTTGATGTTATTTGCTCAACTAATTTTTTATCTGCCATATATCCCCCTGAATTTTAGAATAATATCTAAATGAATTTTAATTTTATAATATATTTTATAAAATGTCTATAATCGTTTTATCTCATCTAAAAAATTTTTGAATTTGTAATCACCTACCCATGAAACATCTGGGATTAAATCAAAAGCACCTTCTATATTAGATTCTCGCATTCCGAACAATAATTTTTTCTTATCATATCTTTCATTAACACATGCCATATCAAGTATGTAATCTTTTAAAGGTCTAGTGTCTAAAGATCCAATATGATAAGTATCTTTGATTGGTAGCTTTTTAAAGCTTTCTTCATCTATGAACATTTTTAGTAAATTAACAGCATCATCAATACATATAAAATTCCACTTTTGTGATGCATTTGATAATTCTATTTCTTCATCATTTTTTGCAGCATTTATAACAAGATCTATTAATGTTCCACTATGATCTCCTATGCCATATACTGAAAAAATCTGTAGGTGGTAAAACTCCATGCTAGATTTATTATTATGTAAAAATTCTTTTGCATATTTTGCAAATTCTGCCTTAGCTCTTCCATATTCTGACCTTGTTCCTATTTCTGCTTGCGAACCGGCAAATATAAATCTTTTTATTTTTCTCTTAATTGCAATACCAAAAACCCTTTTAGACATTTCTATGCTCAAATCTTGAATCTTCTTATCGGACCTTTCTGCTCTATTTGTACCAAACCAAGCTAGGTGGTAAATTGCGAAAGCATCATCTATTTTTTCTAATTCGTCTAGATTTTTTAATAGATGAAATCTGTTATGAGAAATCAAAGGCTTAATTCTATCTGTGTTTTTATTTATAAGCGCAAAAACTTCATATCCATCATCAAGAAGACCTTTACATAAAGATGAACCTATAAATGAATTTGCGCCTGTTACAATTATTTTCATATTTTGATTATATCATTTTTGACGCCTTTGTTTAATTGCTTAATTTCATTATCTGCCCAAATAAAAAAGCTGCCGGAGGTGGCAGCTTTTATCATAATTTTAGCAGTAATTATTTTGTTTCTTTTTGGGCAAATCCAATTATAAGTGCAAAGCAAAGGCATACAACTGCTGCAACCTTTCCTGCTGCAGTTGGGCCACCTGTAAGGATGCCGTCTTTAACTACTGATGCGCCAGATGCAAGTCCGAAGTTGTGGGCAAATGCTGCACCAACAAGCATACCAAGAACGTTTGCTGCATTGTCAGATGAACCTGTTCCTGTAAGAATTAATTGTCTAAGTGGGCAACCACCTGCAAGCACTGCACAAAGACCAACGCCAACCATTGGGAGGAAGTTAAATACATGGTCTACATGTGCTATTGGTTGACCAATGAATGCAGGTTTAAATCTACCTGTTACAACATTGAATACAACAAGTACTATAAATATACCAAGTATAGGCATAAGTAGATCAAAATCTTTCATAAAGAAAGCGTTTCTAATTCCACCTGCAAAACATGCTCTTGTCTTTTGAGCTATAGCACCAAATACAAGACCTGCAATAAGTGAAATGTGAACTGCTGCATGCATAGAACCTGGACCAGATTCACTTACGTTAAACGTAGGAGCACCAATTAATATATATGCAATTAAGCCGCCAAGAAGCGCAAGCGGAATAATATATCCTGAAAGTGCTGGAATTTTTCCATCTTCACCAGTATCATATCCATTCTTTAAGAAGAATGTTCCGATACCACAACCAACTACATAGCCTACAAATCCTACATAGGCATTTAAATCACCTGCCGCCATTCTGATTACCATTCTAAGTGGGCAACCAAGAAATACGAGTGCCATAATCATTGTAATAACACCAAGGAAGAATTTAAGGAGTGGACTTTGTCCTGCTCTTACTTTAAATTCCTTAGATGCAATAGAAATAATCATAGAACCGCATACAAGACCAACTATTTCTGGTCTAAAATATTCAACTGGAGCTGCATTATGAAGTTTAACAGCGCCTGCAATATCTCTTACGAAACATGCAATACAAAACGCCATGTTGCCAGGGTTACCTGACATAGCAAGTACTACTGCGATAGTTCCAAGGATTAAACCACCTGCAAGTAGCCCAACCTTACTTTCTAAAACCTTTTCCATAAATCTCCTTAAAGGTAACGCGTATATTTTTTATTCAAATTACCCTTTTTATTAATTCTAGCAAACACTTTTTTTTTGTCAATATAATAGCGTATCTAACTTTTATCGTTCGTTAAACTTTTACTAAACCAAAATGTAGATTCTATTGACATTTTTTTATCAAAATACTATAATAATTCTTTGTTTGAGTCTATAGCTCAGCTGGATAGAGCAACGGCCTTCTAAGCCGTGGGTCGGAGGTTCGAATCCTCTTAGGCTCGTTAAAAAAGCACCTACTCGATAGGTGCTTTTTATTTATCTAATTATTAATATGGTGCTTTTCTAATCTTACTATCGGCATCAATTCCAAGGACTATCCCCATTCCTAGGTAAACCGATACTAGTGATGTAAGACCCTGGGAGAAAAATGGTAGTGGGACTCCAGTATTTGGGAGAAGTGAAGTTGCAACACCTATATTGGTAAATGTCTGAAATCCTATCCAGGCCCCAACACCTACACATATAAATTTTTCTTCTATACCCCTTGTGGAGCTTGCTATAACAAAACAGGAGTAAATTACAAAAAGGAATATGGATATTATAAATATACTACCTCTAAAGCCTACCTCTTCACCAATTACGGCAAATATAAAGTCATTTCTTTCTTCCACAAGCCAGTTACCATTTTTAACTGAAAAAATTGAGTCTGTCATAACGCCTTTGCCTTCAAGACCACCAGAGCCTATTGCCTTAACAGAATTATCTTGTTGATACTGGCTTTCTGTGTTTTCAGATGGATTGAGGAAAGAAGAAATTCTTTGGATTTGGTAAGGTTGAAGGAATGGAATCTTTTCGGCGCCGCCGCCTTTTACAAGGAAGAGAACAAGAGCAAAAAACACTGCGGCTGTTGCAAAAAGCATAAATAAAAATCTTCCCTTAATTTCTGATACAAAAAACATAGTAAATATTATGACAGTAATGATAAGTGCTGTTGAAAGATTTGGTTGTAAAAGAACAAAAAGTATTGGAATGAAATACCACATAAAGAATCTGGCTAGTATTTCTTTAGAATTTATACCTGGCCCATATATTGCAAAAAATTTGCTAAAGAATATTATAAGACCAAGTTTTAGTATTTCTGTAGGTTGAAATTGACCTATAAATGGAAGTTCTATCCAACGAATACTTACTCTGCCATAGGCCGTTCCTGCAATTTTAACTGCAATAAGAAATGCAAGACCTATACCATATATCAACTTATCATATTCCAAAATGACATTTATATCTATTAATGAAATAAGTATACATAGACCTATTGATACTGTTGAACCAAGTATTTGCTTGATAGAAAGGGAACTTGAAATACCACTTGTTGACATTATGGCTACTGTTCCCATGGCATTTAAACCTATTATTGCAAATAGCAATAGGTAGTTTAGGTTTTTAAGTTTTCCGTTAAAATTTCTAAATAACATATTAATCCGATACGCTTATAGACTTAATTCCTTTAGCATTTTGTGAAATAACTTTATCAAATGAAATTTTGCCATAGCAATAATCATATACTCTTGATGCAAGCGATGCAGCATTACCTGATGAATAACCAAATGGAATTGTGACATTAACTGCAATTTCTGGTCCTTCAAAAGGAGCATAAGAAATGAATACAGCGTGGTTTCCTCTATCGTTACGTTCTTCGGCCGTTCCTGTCTTTCCTGAAACAGTTATCATCTGCTTACCAAAGATTACTGATGCAATACCATCATAGACAACCTCTCTAAGTCCCTGACGAACTGTCTTCCAAGCATTTTCGCTAGCATCAACAATTTGTTCTACCACTGGGGCAAATTGATACAAAACGTTTCCTTTTTTATCTTGAGTTTTTTCTATAATACTTAGTTTATAAACCGTGCCTGAATTGGCAAGTGCAACTGTATATTTTGCAAGCTGTGCATTATTAAATGCGTGAGTTCCTTGACCCATGGCACTACGTTCAGTATCCATAGAAGAAATTCTTGGCATTGATTCATCAAGTTCAACTCCTGATTTTTCCGACAGACCAAGCATTGTTGCATATTTAGCAATGAGCGCC
>JAEEGL012529479.1_pt1 | contig 13631 bp, 7 predicted proteins | sample 9134231 | NCBI WGS metagenome assembly JAEEGL01 (sample SAMN16246548, study PRJNA631951) | gut metagenome | biome: gut microbiome; feature: rumen; material: fiber-attached | host: Bos | place: Iran: Karaj | collected 2018-10
CAGTTCCAATTGGACTACAACGACCCCAACAGTCCCTTCATTACCAACCCCTTGAGTTCCATCCGCAAGCTTTGCCAACGGGCACAGCGCGGACTGGCTTTCCCGTTGCAGGCCATTATGCGCGTCTATCCTATGATTATGGGTTTGTCATCCATCAATGAGGGGTTCTATGCGTCGCGCGAACTACTCACGATTCTCTATGAACTGTCTAAATGCGATGGTGCTCGCGAACTGGCTTCAAGTGCTTTCGCGAAGGTAAGTGTGGAGAGCGACAGCCGAAGGGTGTTGAAAGTGAAGACGTTCATCGACAGTCACTATCGCGATGAGATCCGTTTACAGCAAGTGGCCGACTTGGTTAGTATGGCTCCTTCGGCATTCAGCCGCTTCTTTAAGCTGCGTACGGGCAAGAGCATGAACGAATACATCGTCGATGTGCGCCTGGGACATGCAGCACGCCAGCTCATCGACACCACCGACTCTGTGGCTGAGGTGTGCTACATGTGCGGTTTCAACACCTTGAGCAATTTCAACCGCCTGTTCAAGAAACGCAAGGGATGCAGTCCTACGGAGTTTCGCGAGAAGTATCGCAAGACAAAAGTCATCGTATAGGCTAAGTATCAAGGTAAAAAGGCAATAAAGTAACAAATAAAAAGATATGATGAAAACAATGAAATGGATAGGTATTGTCTGCGGATTGCTGCTTTCTTGCAATCTTGCACAGGCAAAGATTGAACTACCAGAGATTATTGGCGACAACATGGTGCTGCAACAGCAGACCAATGCGCACCTGTGGGGCAAGGCAACGCCTAAGGCTACCGTCACCATCAGCGTCAGTTGGTCGGGCGAGAAGTTCACGACTCGGGCCGACAAGGAAGGCCATTGGCTGGTCAGCGTGCCCACTCCTGCCGCTTCGAAGGACGAACAGACCATCGTTATCGAGGAGAACGGCGAGCAAACCGTCATCAGCCGCGTACTCATCGGCGAGGTTTGGTTTGCCTCAGGACAATCGAACATGGAGATGCCGCTCAACGGTTTCTGGAACTGTCCTGTGGAAGGCAGCAACGAAGTCATTGCCACAGCCTCCGAAAACCGCTACGTTCGCATCGCACCGATTCCCCAAAACGGTCAGACCAAGCCCGTTGAGGAGGTGAAAGGCAAGTGGGAAGTGCCTTCGCCGGCCACTGCTCCGCGCATGAGTGCCACGAGTTACTTCTTCGCCACTATGCTTCAGCGCGCCCTTGACATCCCCGTGGGCGTCATTGCCTGTGCATGGGGCGGTTCGAGAGTGGAGGGTTGGTTGCCCGAAAGCATCGTATCGAAGTACGAAGACGTCAATGTGAAGCAAGAGCAGGAAAAGGGTTGGAACGGACAATGGTGGCATTACCACACGCCTTGTATCATGTACAACGGCATGCTCCACCCACTTCGCCACTACACCGTGCGCGGTTTCCTGTGGTATCAGGGTGAGTCGAACGTGGGTAAGCACGACACGTATCCGCAACGCTTGAAGACCATGGTCGATCTGTGGCGTTCGGAGTTTGGAGGCACGGCTGCCGACATGCCGTTCTACGAGGTTGAGATTGCGCCATGGGGTGGCAACGACGACTGGAGTGGTCCTCGTTTCCGCGAATGTCAGCACGAGGCAGCACGAATCATCGAGAATGCCGGTTGCATCTGCATCAACGACCTGGTCTATCCCTATGAACGTTGGCAGATACACCCCGCCCAGAAGCGCGAGGTGGGCAACCGTCTGGCTTACATGGCTTTGAACCGCACCTATGGTTTCAAGTCCATCGCCTGCGATTCGCCTGAGTTTGACCACATGCAGGTAAAGGATGGCGAGATAGAGGTGTTCTTCCGCTATGCCGACGACGGTCTTTCGCCCTGGCAGGACATTGAGGGATTCGAGATAGCAGGCGACGACGATCAGTACAAACCTGCCAAAGCCCGACTGAACGAGAGCAACAAGAGCATCGTCGTGAGCAGCCCTGAAGTGCCGCAACCAAAGAATGTGCGCTACTGTTACCGTGCGTTCCAGATAGGAAACCTCAAGAACCACCGCGGCTTGCCCGCCGTTCCGTTTAGGACCAAGTAACTATCAAGGGTTAAAAGGAAAAAAGTAAAAAGGTAATTAAAGAAAATAGTAATAAAATATGAAGACTAAAACCATTTCTAAACGTCTCTTCTTCACTGTATGTTGCGGTTTTGTCGCAACACTCGCGACCCTGACCGCCTGCGGCGGCGACGATCCCGAACCCGATCCGACACCAAAGCCAACCGTTTCCGTTGCGTTGAAGTCGCAATCGATTGCCGAAGGAAGCGAGATCGATGCCAAAGCAACGACCGAACTTCTGTTGACCTATACCACAAGTGTGAAATTAGCATCAAATGCCGACATCACCTTGAACGGAACGAAGCTCACTGCTACGCGAAACCCAAAGGATGTCACAGGCATTCAGATTCCTCTGGCTCTTGAGGAAGGCGTCGACTACACGCTCATCGTGCGGGCAGGATCTGTCGTGGCTAACAGCGACGCTTCGGCTTCCGCACCGGAATTCAAGCTAAACTTCAAGACCAAGCCCAAAGCCCAACCCATTAGCAACGATGCCACTGCCCTTACCAAGAAACTTGGCTGGGGTTGGAACCTCGGCAACCATTTCGACACCAGCACTGATGAGGATGGAAAGCCCTACCAATGGGGTTTCTGGGACAACGCAAAGCCCACTCAGGCTCTCTATACCAACCTGAAAAAGGCTGGAGCCAGCACGGTGCGTATCGGTGTCACTTGGGGAAATCATCAGACAGGCAACGATTGGACCATCGATGCCGACTACATGGCCCAAGTCAAGCAGAATGTTGACTGGGCTGAAGCAGCCGGTCTGAACGTCATTCTCAACACACACCACGACGAGTATTGGCTCGACATCAAGGAAGCAGCCTCGAACAACATCGTCAACGACAACATCAAGGCACGCCTGCAGAAGACTTGGACGCAGATTGCGGAAGCCTTCAAGGACAAAGGCGACTTCCTCTTCTTCGAAACGTTCAACGAGGTGCAGGACGGCAAGTGGGGATGGGGAGGCAACCTCACTGATGGCGGCAAGCAATACAATACCCTCAACGAGTGGAACCAGGTGGTTGTCGATGCCATACGTGCTACTGGCAGCAAGAACGCTACTCGTTGGATAGGTGTTCCTGCCTACGCATCGAGCCCGGCATTTGCACTCGAGGACAGTTTCGTGCTGCCTTCCGACCCAGCCAAGCGCATTATGGTGAGTGTCCACTTCTACGACCCCAGCGATTTCACGCTCACACCCGAGAAAAGCGGTAAGTCGCAGTGGGGACACACGGCTGAAACAGGCAAATATGTGGCTGGCAGCAACGAGGACCATGTCGTTGACATCTTCAAGAAACTGCAGGAGAAGTTCATCCTCAACAACATTCCTGTCTATGTAGGCGAGTATGGTTGCGTAATGCACACGAGCGACCGCTCTAACCAGTTCCGCAACTACTATCTGGAATATGTTTGCCGTGCCGCCCACACCTATAACCTGCCCGTCGTTGTCTGGGACAACAACGTTGAAGGAGGCGGCGACGAGCACCATGGCTACATCAACCACAACGATGGCACCTACATGAAAGGCCAGGAATCGCTTGTCAAGACCATGATCAAAGCTGCCACGAGCGACGATGCCGACTACACGCTTGAATCTGTTTACAACAAAGCCCCATAATTCATGACTTGCGTTCGTATAACGTTCATTGCCCTGATGGCGGCAGCACTTTTCGCCGTCTGTCCACGCCTTTACGCCAATCCTGCATCCCTTCAGGGAGTGTCGGGGGCAGGTTTGTCCTCTCCTGATGGCAGCATTGTCGTCGAACTCAACAACGATGGCTTTTTGGGCTACACCGTGAAGAAAGACGGTCAGGTGGTATACAGCCTCAGCAACATCTCAATCGTCGTGGGAAAGGAGACCATTCCCAGTGCCAAAGCTGCCAAAAACGCCTTCAAAATGGGGCGTGTGCAGCACGTGAAGCGTAGCTTTCAGCCCATTGTTCCGCTGAAGTTTTCAACCATTGACGAGGACTTCAACGAGGCAACCGTCAACGTTGCTTCGGGCGTACAACTGCTATTGCGCGTCATGAACAACGGCGTGGCCTATCGATTTGTGCTCAACCGCAAAGGTAGTGTTGACGTCTACGATGACCACTTCGTGCTTACCCCTGCCGAGGGCTTCACTGCTCATTACCAAACAGCGCCCGACAACTTCAACACTAGCTATGAGGAAGCCTATCGCAGTGCTTCGCTTAGCGAATGGAATGCTTCCGACCGCAAGAAGGCTACGGTGCCTGTGCTGCTCTCGCGTACTGCCGACGACACGCAACTGCTCATTGGCGAAAGCGATGTCGACGACTACCCACACCAGTTCCTTACCACGTCCGGTGCTACGGCTCTTGTGCCCGTCTATCCCAAATCGCCCTTGAAATGGGAACCCGCTGGCGACCGCAATGAGCGCATTACAGAGGAAGCACCCTACATAGCCCGCACCACAGCCAGCCGTTCGCTGCCGTGGCGATGGGTGGCCGTGACCGATTCGCGCGGCATCATCGAGCAGACCATCCCCATTCAGCTGGCCCGTCGCAACAGTCTTGGCGACACGAGTTGGATCCATCCCGGACAGGTGTCGTGGGAGTGGTGGAACGGAGCTGCCCCTTATGGTCCTAATATCGACTTCCGTGCCGGCTGTAACTATGATACCTATTGTTATTATGCCGACTTCGCGGCTGCCTACGGGGTGCGCTACATCCTGCTCGACGAGGGTTGGGCCAAGTCAACGCGTGATCCTTTCGTGGGCAACGACGACCTTCGCCTGCCCGACCTTATCAAATATTGCGATGCACGGGGCGTGAAGATCATCCTATGGCTGCCCTGGCTGACCGTATACAACCACTTTGACACCATCTTCGATGTCTATGAGAAGTGGGGTATTACCGCTGTGAAGGTTGATTTCATGGACCATGCCGACCAGTGGATGGTGAATTTCTACAAGCAAGTGACTGCCGAGGCTGCCCGTCACCACATTGTCGTCGACTGGCACGGTGCCTTCACGCCGGGAGGCCTGGAGTATGAGTATCCTAACCTGCTGAGCTACGAAGGCGTACGTGGACTGGAACAGATGGAAAACTGCCGCCCCGAGAACACCGTCTACATCCCCTTCATCCGCAACGCCGTGGGTGCTGCCGACTTCACGCCGGGTGGTATGTTCAACCTGCAGCCCGACCGCTACTATGCCGTACGTCCGAACAGTGGTGCCATGGGCACTCGTGCCTTCAACATGGCGCTTTACGTAGTGTTGGAGAGTGGTGTGCAGATGCTATGCGATAACCCTGTGCGCTACTACCAGAACGCTGACTGCACACGCTTCATCGCCAGCGTGCCGACAACGTGGGACGAGACGCGCTGTCTCGATGCCGTGGCAGGTGAATACGTGGTCGTGGCCAAGCGCAAAGGCAACCAATGGTTCATCGGTGCCATCACTAACGGCCAGCCGCGCGACCTTACGCTGAACCTCGACTTCCTCGGCACAGCCCCGCACCAGCTCGTCGCCTTCCGCGATGGCGTGAATGCCGACTATCAGGCTATGCACTACATGAAGGATGTGACGACTGTCAATCCGCAAACGACCCTTAACATCCATCTGGCCCGCAATGGCGGCTGGGCTGCAGTGCTCACTCCTGCCACTCAGCAGCAAGGTTTACACCTGGTGGAAGGACTCCCCAATAATCCTGACGATGACGAGAAGGTGTTCGATGTTGTCGAACAGATGCCATCTTTCCCCGGTGGGCAACCAGCTCTGGCCGATTTCCTGAAGAACAACCTCCGTTATCCTGACGAAGATGTTCTGGGAAGGACCATTGTAAGCGTTATCGTCGAAAAAGACGGATCGCTCAGCCACGTTACTGTCGCAAAGGCACTTACACCTGCCTGCGACAAGGAGGCTGTACGCCTTGTCAAGAGCATGCCTCGGTGGATTCCTGGCAAGCAAAACGGCCAGCCTCTCCGTGTCCGCTACTTGATTCCCGTCACCTTCTTCTCGACTTGAACCTCGAGAGCATTTCGTTTTTCATTTTCTGAGCATTGCTTTTTCACGTAAAGAGCAATGCTCTTTTGTTTACAGGGCAATGCTTCATAGCCAAAGGAGCATTGACCTGCAGGTTGCATCTCATTGCCTTAGAGGTCATAAACCATTGCTTTTTCACATGCAAACCTATGCTTTTATACCCCTAAAGCATAGGTTTATACCCCTACAGAGCATTGCTTTGTAGAGCATAAAGCATCGCTGCGTAACGTACATGGCTATCCTTTGTCCGCTACGAGGTAATCGCACTTCACGATTACATCGGCGGAAGCATACAATTGCGGATCATCATTAAAAGGAAAAAGGTGCTAAAGGGGGATGAAAATTCATCAACGATGTCGGTCGCGACCCATCCACTTGCGGATGCGACGGGCGATGGAACGGCCGATATGGCGCAAGTTGCCATGGCGCAAGTTGAGCCACAGCTCTTCAAGCGAATAGCCGACTTTCGTAAGGGGGTGGTTCCACCCCATCACCTTATAGCGACGCTGCAGATAATCAACGTGTTCGACGACGTAGCGTGGGTGGTGCAAAGGGAACGAGAGTTCATAGCGTGGCATGGTAAAGATGCGGCGCAGTCGTCCAGGCATGGTTTGCAGTTCGGCAGCGAAATGAGTGCTGTCGGCAGTCAGCCCGACATTGTTCACAAGGTTCCTCGTCGGCATGATGCAGAGCGACGAGCTGAGCAGGAGGTCAGCCCAATAGATGGTTTCGAAGTATTCCTTTCCGCTCCGGCTATGGTCGGCAAACATCTGGAGCATGTTGTTGCGCAGGTGGCGCTCTCGGGCAATGGCGCGAAGACGTGACATGGCCTGCTCGTCGTGCATGAAAGCATAGTCGCCCTGCCAGCGTTCGGCCACGCGTCGCCACGATGCCCATCCCCAAATGCTCTGGAACGAGGTGAAGAAATAGTCGTCATCGCCTACGTCGGTTGTCACCTCATCGGTGTTGAACCCGCACACCATCGAGATGCGTTCATCGTGTTCGTAGCGGTCAAGCATCTCTTTGCAGAACGTAAAGAACGACTGCGAAGGCACCACATCATCTTCCAACACCATGACTTTATCGGCCATGGAGAAGGCCCACTGGTGGGAACGGAAGCCTGAAGGGTCGCAACCTTGGTTGTGGTCGAGGTACATTCGCCGCACATCGCACTCCCAGTCGATGTTCTCATCGCTCACTATCTGCCGGCAAGCCTCTATGCCAGCCTCATCACGTGGTCCGCGAGGACCGTCTTGATAGAGGAAAAGACGTGTCGGACGGGCCTTGCGCACTTCGTTGAACACGAGTTGCAAGGTGTCAGAGCGGGTGAAGAAGAGCATCAGCACCGCAATATCGGTCTTGGCAGGATACTTCATGGGCGATGGGTGGTGGGTTATGGATGATGAAAGATGAGGGATGAAAGACTAATTGATGAAGGATGAAGGGGCGCTAGCTCTTTTTGCGGCGGATGAACTGAATACATTCGTCAAGGATTGCGGCATGGGCGAGACGCATGATGCCGATAAAGAGCAGGGCTGCCACCACGACGCGCACGATGAGCAGCAGCCATAGCGATTGCAGTCCGCTGGTGATCCAGCCAGTGAAGAGCATCACGGCGGCAGCGGTCAGCGCGAAAGGCAGCACATCGGCCAACAGCATCGACAGGCTATAGCCCGTGAGGCGGCGAACGAAATAGTGCCACACGAAAAGCCACACGACATTGAGCAATGTGAACGCTATGACCATGCGACTGACGCCATAGGGAACAAGCAGAAGCATCACAACAATCTCGCAGAGGCCAAGAGCCAGCGTGCTCCACATATAGATGTCGGAACGACCACGGCTGATGACGAGGTTGGAGAGCACCAAGCTGAGCGGTGCCACAGCCCCAGCCACGCAAAGCACCTGCAGATAGCCGGCACTGGTGAGCCACTTGGCCGTAATAGCCAGCACGATGAACTCCTTGGCAACGAGCGAAAAGCCCAGCAACAGGGGAAAGGAGACGAACGCCGTGAAGCGTATCAGCTTGCGAAGGGCCCGCAACTGGCGCTCACTATCGCTTTTAAGGTCGACAAACACGGGCTGTGCAACGGTCTGCACCATGCCCTGAAGGGTGTAAGAGGCCTTGTAGTTCCACTGATAGGCCTGATTGTACTGTCCTGTCTGGTGGGCTGAGTAGTAGCGACCGAGCAAGATGTTGAGTATATTGTTGTTCACCTGCGTGAGAATGGCCGACGCCATAATCTTAACGCTGAAGCGAAACATGCGCCGAACGGGCTCAGCATCCCACGAAAGCGTGGGACGCCAAGGCGAATAGTGCCAAAGCATGAGCGTGTTGACGAGGATGTAGACATTGGTCTGCGTGGCAATAGCCCAATAAGCATAGCCCTGCCATGCCATCAGGACACCCGTCAGGTTGGAAACGATGATGGCTGTCATGCCTGCCTTGGCCTGTTGCTTGGTGCGAAGGTTCTTGAACAGCCAGGCAGACTGTGCAAGACTGAAGCTGCTGATGAAGAATCCGAGGAAGGCATAGCGGCATAACGGGACGAGACGTGGCTCGTTGTAGAACTTGGCGATGAGCGGTGCCGAGAAAAAAAGGATGACATAGAGGCCGAGACTGACCACGATGTTGAACCAAAACACCGAGTTAAAGTCGCGTGGTGTAGGGTTTTCGAGATTCGTAAGGGCCGTCTTGAATCCACTGCTCTGCAACTCGATGGCCACGACACTGAAAATGGTGATCATGGCAATCATTCCATAGTCGTCGGGCGAAAGAAAACGAGCAAGGAGAATACCGGCGAGCAGTCCGATGAGCTGTTGCACGCCATTGTTCATGCCACCCCAGAAAAGGCCACGGGCAGTTTTCTCCTTCAGTGTCTCCATATATTTTTCTGCAAAAGTAATGCTTCTTCGTCAAAAAACAAAGAAAAACAAGGCTTTTTTATTTAGGGAATAATATTTCAGTTGACCTATAGGAGGTAGAAAGACTTCGAAGAAGTCATAATATCAGAAACCCCAGGTCTACTGACCTGGGGACAGCTGCAACCCGAAACATAAAGAACGACTTCGAAGATGTCGCACGTAATGAAGACTTAGATAGGGGCGACTTCTCCGAAGTCGTCTTCCCCCACACGAGATTTCTATCCCCAGGTCAGTAGACCTGGGGTTTCTAATATTTGGACCTCTCCGAGGTCCCATAGCATCCTATTGCTGGGTAAGTTTTCTGTTCTTTTCCGTTTTTTCAAGTTCTACCTCCTATAGGTCAACAGCTATATCGTTGCCTTTATTTAAGTTAAGGAAGTTAAAGACGTGAAAGAATTTCTTTAACTTCCTTAACTCCTCATATCACCCGATGCTCCCTCATAGAAACTCAAGCCTTGAGACGTGGGAAGAGATGCTATTGAGGTCGGGCAACTGCATGTAGTCGCCATAGATGAGGCGCAGGTGATGGTCGTAGTCGTGTGGTACCGGCAAGTCATAGCCTTCGAAACTGAGCGTCGAAAGCGGGAATATGTCAGCCTCCAGGCGCGGGTTATGGTAGGGAATGCCCAGCCCGCTGGTGATGATGTGCCCACCCAGCAAACGGTTCAGCACGCGATAGGCGGGGTGCAGCCACCGCACATTCAGGTTGAAGATGCGCTGAACGGTGCGCAAAGCCTTACGATCGTCAGTGCTGGTGCGCCATACCTTGTACATATGGCCGATGGTTGCCTCCGACAACTTATGCACCCACAGACGTTGTTTCTCCATGGGGAATATGTCAATGTAGATGCCTTGCTCGCGCCAAACACGGTCGTAGTTGTTGCCTTCGTTAAGGATGGAGCGACGATCGCGCACCTTTGCATAGCAGAAGAAGTAGGAAGGATCGGTCTGATGGGTCTGCAGGGCCATCGTATTTGGCAACTCCTGAGGCAGAATGGCCATTAACCGGCGATAGTCAGGCAACATCATCTCAATGTCAAGGTCGTCGTCCCAAGGGATGAACCCACCGTGACGGGCGGCACCAATCAGCGTACCACTCGACAACCAGTAGCTGATGTGGTGCTTGCGGCAGATGCGGTCGACCTCCAGCAGGAGCTCGAGCATGCGCAACTGCTGCCTACGCAGCATCGATCCGTCAGGGTTGAAGCGCTGGCGCAGCTGTTCCTGCAAGTCAAAATCAATGGGTTGGCGGGCAGAAACGCCTGCTTTGGCTTCGGAAACGGGTGCCTTAGGAATGCTATCGGGTTGCTTCATAGGAGTCAGAGGTTGCGTTCAATGATTTCAAGGCACATACGCGAGTTGTGGTAAGGACACTTCCAGAATCCGGCTTTGTCGTCGCGGCGGTTGATAGTTCCGTCGGGGCGGACGCTCCAGAACCACTCTCCGCCCTCGCGGTCAACGAGATGGCGGGTGATAAAGTCATAACAGCGGAGCGCCTTGCGCAGCGCTGACTCGTCACCGAAATACTGATAGATGTTGAGGAATCCCACTACCGTCTCAGCTTGCACCCACCAGTGGCGGTCGTCATCGACATGCCCCGTGTCGAGATTGGCCTCATGAGTCATCGAACCATCTTCATTCAGCCCTTTCTCGGAAGCCTCGGCCACCAGACGCACAATGGGTTCCACCTTGTTTAGCACAGCTGCATCGCCCAGAACGAGGGCCGTCTCGTGCATCAGCCATGAACATTCGATGTCGTGACCGTAGCTTTCCAGATGGCCGGCACCGCGCGTCCAGTCGTTCTCGAAGAAGAGATCGAGGTGGTGAGTCTCGGGATTGAGGATGTGATCGGTAAAGATATTGAGGAGGTTACGGAGCGACTGCTCGATGGATGCGACAGATTCGCAGCACGCAGAGAAGGCCGCCGCATTTTCAACGTTCAACTTCCCACGCTCAATTCCATTCTCAATCTCGCGCAAAGCACGATAGAGGTTGGTGTAAGGCTCGATGATGTGCAGGTGGGTGTTCTGCGATTTCGGATAGTTGGCATCGAGATCGCTCAATCGCATGTCGTCGATAGTTCCCCACTCGCGAGTGCATGCTTCGATGTAGCCATTGTTATCGGTATCGAAAGCATGCTCTTCCACGCTGTGATAGAGGTCGATGGCCGTCTGCAAGGCTTCCACATCGGCAGTGGCTCGCGCATATTCGCTCAGTCCATAAATCATGAAGCCGATGGCATAGGTCTGCTTTTTCGTGTCCAACGGACGCCCTTCGCAATCAAGACTCCAATAGGCACCGCCATACTCGCGGTCGATGAAGTGCTGAAGCACATAGTCCTTGGCACGGGTTGCCATCTGCAGGTACTCAGGACGGCGCAACACACGATAGGCGGCACTGAAAGCCCAGAGAATACGGGCATTGAGCACTGCTCCTTTCTCAGCTTCAGCCACCAGATGGCCTTCTCCGTCGATGCGACCATAGAAGCCTCCGCGCTCGCGGTCAACCATTCGGTCCATCCAGAAGCGCAGGATGTTGTCCTCCAACATCCTTTGCACGTCCTGTTTCAGTTCGGTTATCGTCATTGATTCGTCGTTTATTTCAGTTCAAACACACGGCTGGCATAGTCATCGCGCAGAGGAACCTCGATGCCTACCGACATCAGGAAACGTCCCGTGAACTGCTTTCCATTGAGTGAGCATGGCTGCTGGCCCGTCTTCACATTGCGTTCGGTCAGCGTATAAGTGCGATCAGGGTCCAGACCAGCCATTCGCAGACGCGGAATGGGTTGGTCGCAGTAGTTATCGACCTTATAGATGAACAGGACGGCATGCGACTGAGCGTCGTCAACATACATCAGCGAAGCCAGACCGTCGCGGCTGAAGGGCGAAAGCAGGCGGTAGAGGTTGCCCGTCTGAACGATAGGACGCAGTTCCTTGTAGTCGGCAAAGGCCTGCGTGCACTGTGCGCGCTCCTCATCGGTCATGTGTTTGGGTTGCAACTCAATGCCCAAGCGTCCGCTCATGGCCACATCGCAACGGAACTTGATAGGCGTAATGCGCCCGCCCGTGTTCCAATAGGGCACGCCACCGATGTGTTGTGCCATGGCATTCGAGGGGAAGAAGTAGCTGGTGCCATATTGAATGTAGACGCGTTGCAGGGCGTCGTTGTTGTCGGAGACCCAGAACTCATCGAAATAGGGCAGCAATCCGTAGTTGGCACGCCCGCCACCCGACGCGCAATCCTGAATGACGAGGTCGGGATACTTCGCGCGGATGCGCTTCAAAGTCTTGATCAGGCCCAGGTGATAGTCAACGTAGATGTTCGACTGTTTCTGCTTTGGCAGGTAGAGTGAACCGTAATTCTGGATGGAGGCGTTGGCATCCCACTTGATATAGGCTATCTCCGGGTACTGAGTCATCAAGTCATCGACCACCCGAAAGACAAAGTCCTGAACCTCAGGATTGGCCATGTCGAGCACCACCTGTGTGCCTCCGCGTCCCTGTTTCAGTTCGCGGCCCTTGGTCTGGAGCACCCATTCGGGGTGTTTCTCGAAGAGTTCACTCTTCGTGTTCGACATCTCGGGCTCTATCCAGATGCCAAACTTGATGCCACGCTCGCGTGCTGCATCGGTCAAAGCCTTGATTCCGTTGGGCAATTTGCGGCGGTCAACCACCCAGTCACCCAGCGATGAGGAGTCATCGTTGCGCGGATATTTGTCACCAAACCATCCATCGTCCATGACAAAGAGTTCGCCGCCGAACTTGGCAATGTCGTCCATCATCTGCACGATGCGCTCTTCAGTGATGTCGAAGTAGATGCCTTCCCACGAGTTCAGCAGGATGTCGCCCGTCTTCATGCCGCGATGCAGCATGCCTTCGGTACGTGCCCAACGGTGGAACGTGCGGCTTACACCGCCCATGCCCTCGTCTGTGTAGGTCAAGGCAAGGTGGGGCGTCTCGAAAACCTGCTTGGGTTCGAGTACATACTCACTGGAAAGCGGGTCGATACCTGCGTAGAAGTGGTGCACATGGTGGCTGTTGGTGTTGATACGCAGCTCGAAGTTGCCGCTCCAGCAGAGAACTGCGCCTATGGTACGGCCCGTATTCTCCTGCGGTTGACCATCTAAGGAGAGCATCAGCTCGGGTGCGTCCAAGTGGGAGTTTCGGGCGCCGTCGGTATTGCGGATGATTTTCATGCCCGGGGTGAGCCTTTCCTGCGTGGACTCAGCCTCAGCCGCCCAGTTTCCATGCAGGTGCGTCAGCCAGACATTGCCCTGGCGGAAGGTCAGGTGGCCCGAATCGTAACGCTTAAGGACAATGGCTTTCTTCTCCTGATGGGAGATTTCGGTCCACGTCTCAATGACATCGACGCGCTTATAGGCTTTGTAGAACACGCGAACCGTAACGGGCTGCAGTTTATCGGTCATGGTAACGACGGTAACAGTGGCATTCCCCTCGTCACGAGTGTCGACATTGTCAACCTTCAACTCCAAGTTGAGGTCGCCATCGGCATGTTGCACCTGCAGGGCGGGTGCCTCAATGGCGTCAACCGTGCCAAATGCGGGCATGGCCGAGAAGTTCA
>JAEEGL013493246.1_pt1 | contig 13631 bp, 14 predicted proteins | sample 9134231 | NCBI WGS metagenome assembly JAEEGL01 (sample SAMN16246548, study PRJNA631951) | gut metagenome | biome: gut microbiome; feature: rumen; material: fiber-attached | host: Bos | place: Iran: Karaj | collected 2018-10
ACTTATCAGAAATTAGTAGAAGTTACTAAACTAGATAATGTAGATGATTCTGTTATAGTAAAGCCTTCAAGTATAATGGTTGATTCTAAATATTATACAGATGAATATATAAATTATGCAGGATTATCTAGAGAACAAGAACGACATATATATGTAGTAACACTAGGTGCTGAACAATATAATAAATATATAAAATTGCTTAATCTTAAATATGATGAAATTAAAGATAAAGCAATAGTACTTAATAACGATTATGCAATTAGATATACAAATAAAGGTGAAGAAGAAAAATATATGAAACTACTTGATATTAAAGTAGGAGATATTATTAGTGGTACTATTATTAATAACAGTGCTGATAATGCTACTGATATAACAGTGGGGTATTTAACAGATATTAAACCATTTGGATTTAAAAATAATAGAGGACCATCCATAATACTTAGTGATGAATATTACGATAGTATTTCTGATACACATATAGTTGAGGTATACATTAAATCTAGTGATGCAAATAAATTACAAGATGAAATAGAACTAGTACTTAATGATGAAGATATACATATAAATAATAATGCTGAAGATGTTAGAATAATGAGGAACTTATTTACTTTAATAGGCATATTCTTATATGGGTTTATTATTGTAATAACACTTATAGGAGTAACTAATATATTTAATACAATAACAACTAATATGGAGCTTAGAAAACAAGAATTTGCCATGTTAAGATCCGTTGGTATGACTAATAAAGAATTTAAACGAATGATAAGACTTGAAACGTTATTTATGGGTCTTAAAGCACTTATCTTTGGTATACCTATAGGTATTGGTTTATCATATCTAATATATTATTTCTTAGAAAGAGAAAGTGGATTACCATATGAATTACCAATTAAAGCAATTATAATCGCAGTTATTTCTGTATTCCTACTTATCTCACTTATAATGACGTATTCTATCTCTAAAATAAACAAACAAAATATAATAGAAACAATAAGAAATGAGAATATATAAAAGACACTATGTGTCTTTTTATGTTATAATATTTTTGGTGGTTATATGAATATTTTACTTGTTGAAGATACAGAATCTATTATTAAGGGACTTACTTATTCTCTTGAAAAAGAAGGTTATAATTTAATAGTTAAAATGAATATTAGAGATACTAAAAAATATTTAGAAGAAAATACTAATATAGATTTAATAATACTTGATATAACTTTACCGGATGGTAATGGATATGATTTATTCAATAGTATTATTAAAGTTTTAAAAATCCCAACAATATTTTTAACTGCTATGGATAGTGAAGATAATATAGTTAAGTGTCTAGATAATGGTGCTGAAGATTATATAACTAAACCATTTAGTACTAAAGAATTACTTGCTCGTATGAGTAGAATAATAAAAAGAAATAAAAAAAGTAATATTATAAAAGTAAAAGATATAACATTTGATACTGATAAATTAGTTTTATATAAAGATAATAATATTATAGATTTAACTGCTTTAGAATTAAAACTAATTACTTTACTTTTTAATAATATTAATAAGGTAGTAAGTAGAAGCGTAATATTAGATAAAATATGGGAATGGACAGGTAATGATGTAGATGATCATACTATAACAGTATATTTTAAAAGAATAAGAGAAAAAATTAATACAGATATAATTACTACTATAAAAGGAATAGGTTATAGGATAGATGAAGAATAAAAAGAAGTATTTATATTTAATCATTACAACGCTTATTCTTATAATACTATCTATATTGATATGTATCCATCAGTATCACGTTTATACAATTAATTTTAATAATAAGATAAACTCTATTATAAGTAAAATAGAAAAAGAATATCCAGATATTAATGAATCTGAAATAATAGAAATATTAAATAGTAAAGATAAAAGTGACATTCTACCTAAATATGGTATTAATATAAAAGAAGATTCTATAGTACTTGAAAATGACAAAGAAAATAAAAAATTTATAATAATTAATACATTATTTGTTATATCGATAATACTTATAATAGTATGTATATTTATAATATATGATATAAGAAAAAATAAGGTTTTAAAAGATATAACTAAATATATAGAAAAACTTAATAATAGAAACTATACTCTAGAGATGGATTCTAATAGTGAAGATGAATTATCTATATTAAAAAATGAAATATATAAAACAACAATAATGTTAAGAGAAGCAGCAGACAATTCTAATCAAGATAAAATAAATTTAAAGAAATCTTTAGAAGATATATCTCATCAACTTAAAACGCCTTTAACAAGTATATTAATTATGTTAGATAATATAATAGATGATCCAGATATGGATAAAGACATTAGAAATGATTTTATAAGAGATATTAAAAGAAATATAATCAATATAAACTTTTTAGTACAATCTATACTTAAACTATCTAAGTTTGATTCTAATACTATTACATTTAATAAAAAAGAAACTAATATTAGCGATATAATTAATGAATCTATTAAAAATGTATCCGCATTATGTGATTTAAAAAGCATTAATATAGCTATAAAAGAAAAGGATGATTCAAGTATTATATGTGATTCAAAGTGGCAGATAGAAGCTATAACAAATATAATTAAAAATTGTATAGAACACTCTAATAAGGATATTGTAATTAACTATAATAGTAATAATATTTATTCTATGATAGAAATAAAAGATAATGGAGAAGGTATATCTAAAAAAGATATTAAACATATATTTGAAAGATTTTATAAAGGTGAAAATTCTAGTAGTGATAGTATTGGTATTGGTCTTGCTCTTTCTAAAATGATTATAGAAGAAGATAATGGTACTATAAGTGTAGAATCTAGTTCTAAAGGAACTATATTTATAGTTAAATACTATAAAATGTAATTTGCTTTAACCCTTGAAATATTTCCTGTTAAAAATATCAATAAAATAATATACTGATTGTGTTGAAAGGAGATTTTTATGAATCAAGAAAAAATCGGAAAATTTATATTAGATTGTAGAAAGAAAAAGAATATGACACAATCTGAACTTGCGGAGAAACTAGGAGTATCTGATAGAACAATAGGTAATTGGGAAAATGGTAGAAATATGCCTGATTTATCACTTTTCAAACCATTATGTGATGAATTAGGTATTACTATTAATGAATTATTAAGTGGGGAGAGTATTAAAAAGGAAAAATATCAAGAAAAGTTTGAAGAAAATATTATTAATACAATAGATTATTCAACTAGAAAGATTAATCTAAGTAACAATGTAATAGGATATATATTAATATCTCTTGGTATTTTAATAACACTATCAGCTATGACAGCAATAAACTCTGATAGTTCATGGGGTAGTGTATATTCTATAGTAGGATGCATTATATCCGGGATAGGTATTAGTAGACTTATAAAGAGATTGTCATATCCTAAAAGAGTATTAATTCTATATGGTTATTTAATTTTATATATTTCATCTTTATTCATTATAGATTATATGAGTGTAGTAACACTAAAACAAATACCACGTTTTTGTAAATATAAAGATTCTAATGAATATATATATGAATGTAGGACACCTTTTTATAATGTCTATAAAGTAAATAGAGATACAGCTAATGAATATATAGTTATTGATAAGAAGAAAGAATATACTATGGATACAATACCAATATTTCCATTTAATAAAGATAAATCTGGTATAGATAATATTATTAAATATAAAAACAAATATGTAGGTAATAATAGTAATGATAGTAATTTAATAAATTCGTTACCTTTATCAGAATATGGTTATGTATTTGAAATAGATTCTATTAATTTAGGACTTACTATTGATTATCATATAACAGATTGGTATATTAATGAGAATTATTATCTTGAGAAAAGTTTAGTGTATAACTCTGTATCTATATTTTATTTAATTGATAATGTAGATTATATCAAATTCAATTTTAGTGGTAAATCATATAAAATAAATAGAGATACTATTGAAAATATTTATCCTAATTATAAAAATATTAAAGATACTAGGTCATTTAAAGAGTATGTTGAAGATAAAATGAATGATATTGATTTTATAGATAGTATATTTAAAAAACTAAGTTAATCTTAGTTTTTTTATTGTTAATATTTTTATATGTGATATAATAGTATATGTAAACTAGGAGATGGTAAAATGATAAAAAATGTATGCGTAATAGGTGGAGGAGTATTAGGTAGTCAAATAGCTTTTCAAAGCGCATATTGTGGTTTTAATGTAACAATACTTGCGCGTGAAGGCGAAGTAGATAGCTTTGTAAAACCAAAACTAGATAATTTATATAAGATATATAAAGATACAATTAAAGAGATGACACATCCTAAAGCTATTAAGGCTTGGCCAAATGGTATATCAAGTTATGAAGATTTTAATGAGAAAAAATGTTTAGAAAAAGTAGAAAATGCTTATAGTAGTATTAATATAGTAACTGATAATAGTGAAGCTTTAAAGGGCGCAGATTTAGTTATTGAATCTATAACAGAAAACTTAGATATAAAGAATGATCTTTATAAATCTATAGCTGATATACTTCCTGAAAAGACTATAGTTGTTACCAACTCATCAACACTTCTTCCATCACAAATGGCAAAAGCTACTAAAAGACCAGAAAAGTTTTTAGCTCTTCATTTTGCTAATAAGATATGGAAAAACAATACAGCAGAAGTAATGGGACATGCAGCGACTGATAAAAAAGCATTTGATGCAATAGTAAAATTTGCAAGTGATATAAAAATGATACCACTTAAAATATTAAAAGAGAAAAAAGGATACTTACTTAATTCTATGTTAGTACCATTCTTACTTAGTGCTTTTGACTTAATGGCAGGTGGCGTATCTGATCCAGAAACTATAGATAAAGCCTGGACATCAGGTACTGGGTCTCCAGAAGGACCATTTCAAATTATGGATGTTGTAGGACTTGAAACAGTAAAAAATATTGTTGAACAATATAAAAAAGTACCAGAATTACTTGACCCATTATTTAAGAAAATGTTACTTCCATATAATTATAAAGAAATGCTAGAGATGGTAAATAAATATATAGAGGAAGGTAGACTTGGTAAAAGTACTGGAGAAGGATTCTATAAATATTAGAATAGACTTTGTCTATTCTTTTTAATTTCAATTAAAAAGAAGTAATTACTATGTTGTTTAAATTAACTAGTAATGGTATAATGGTGCATGGAATTATTTAATTAAAGAGGCGCGAAATGACATATTTAGATTATGCTGCTTCAACGCCAGTAGATCCTGATGTACTAGATAATTTTATTAATATAATAGATAAACTCTCTAAAATATTTGATAATTGTTATAAGGAATTGATATAAATGGAAAAATATAAAGAAATAGAAAATAGTATAATAACTAAATTTAGAAAAGATATATGGAGTAAATTTGTAAGAGGTGTTAGTAACTACGAACTAATAAATGAAAACGATAAAGTAATGGTTTGTATTAGTGGTGGTAAAGATTCATTTTTACTTGCTAAATGTATTCAAGAACTAGAAAGGCATGGTAAAGTAAAATTTACCGCTCACTATGTAGTGATGGATCCTGGATATAAAGAATATAATAGAAAGCTTATAGAAGACAATGCTAAAATATTAAATGTTCCAATAGAAATATTCGAATCTAATATATTTGATGTGGTATCTGGGACTGATGATAGTCCTTGTTATTTATGTGCTAGAATGAGAAGAGGATACCTATATAGTAAAGCACAGGAATTAGGTTGTAATAAAATAGCGCTTGGACATCACTTTGATGATTTTATTGAAACTACATTACTTTCTATGTTTTATGGTTCTGAAGTTAAAACTATGATGCCAAAATTACACAGTGATAATTTTGAAGGAATAGAATTAATTAGACCATTATTACTTGTTAAAGAAGAAGATATTATTTCTTGGAAAAATTATAATGATTTAACATTTATAAATTGCGCATGTAGATTTACTGAGAAATGCTCATTAATAAATGATGGTACTAGCAAAAGAAAGGAAATGAAAGAATTAATAAAGAATCTAAAGAAGATAAATCCTAATATAGATCAAAACATCTTTAAAGCACTTGAAAACGTTAATTTAAATTGTATATTAGGATGGCATAAAGATGGTAAGAAACATTCATTTCTAGAAGAATATGATGATAAGGAGAAATAAATGATAATAGTTGGTGGAGTAATAAAAAATGATAATAAATATTTATTGGTTCAAGAAGCTAAGGAAAAATGTAGAGGTAAATGGAATTTACCAGCAGGTAGATTAGAACCCAATGAAACTATTGTTGAAGGTGCTAAAAGAGAAATTAGCGAAGAATGTGGCCTTATTGTTAATTTGACCGGTGTAGCAACTATAGAAGATAGAGTAATCAATGATAAAGAAGTTACTGCTATAGTATTTAGTACGGAAATTATTGATGGTAGTATAAGTTATAATAAAGATGAAATATTAGATGTTAGATGGTTTTCATATGAAGAAATATTAAATATGCATGATAAATTACGCTCTTATGATTTGATTACTCGTGCTGTTATTTCAGTTGAGAATAACACTATAAAGGATATTAATGTAATAGAAAAGATTAAGTAATTAATCTTTTTTTAAGTTCTACCAAAAGTAGACAAATATTTGTTTAAAAAGTAGAATTATACCTTACAATAAAGATGGAAGGAGGAATACTATGAATGAAGTATTAAAGAAGCAACAAGAATTACTAAATAAATTATCTGAAAAGATAAAATGGGTTGAAGATAGTGTGAATGAACTAAGCAAAGATCTTAAAGTAATGGAGTATATTGAACTTACTAAGAGTCTTGAAAAAACAAAACAAGAATATGAAGATACAAAATATGAATATATCAAAACGAAATGTATGTGTTGTAATCATAAATATGTAGTAACACATATAGAAGAGTATAAACATGATAGACCAGATATATGGTATGGTTGTCCGATATGTGGTGCAGATTCATATAAATACCACGAATGGTTATATAATCAAGATTCAATAAAAGATAAAGAAGATTTAGCGCGTATGCATTACTTGAAATCAAGAATAAATTGGAATAATGAACCATATGTACAAGATAGGATATATGCAACTGATAGTCTATTTGACTGGCTATGTGATGAGTATAACAAAGAAAAAAGTAATCATCCAAGAACTAGTGATGATGTAATACTTAAAAAAATTAAAGAGAAAAGAGTGTCATTAACAAAATGGCCTTGCAGATATTAAAAAATGCTGTATAATATGTGTATTGGAGGAGTTATGGATAATATAGAATTTGGTAATTATTTAGCAGATATAAGAAGAGAAAAGGGGTTAACACAACGTTATGTCGCATTCGCATTAAATGTTAGTAATAAAGCAGTATCTAAATGGGAAAATGGTACATCAAGACCTAGTTCAAAAAGATTAATAGATTTAGCGTCACTATATAATATAGACATTAATGAATTATTAAAACTAGATAACGGTAAAAAAGAACAACAAATAACTAAAATAGTTTTAACTGGTGGACCATGTGCTGGTAAAACTACCGCACTTTCATGGATTAACAATTACTTTTCAAAGAGAGGATATACAGTATTATTCGTACCTGAGGTTGCAACTGAATTAATTTCAAATGGTGTTGCTCCTTGGACTTGTGGAACTAATTACGATTATCAAAAATTACAAATGGAATCACAAAAATTTAAAGAAATGATATTTGAAAATGCAGCTAAAACTATGAATAAAGATAAAATTCTTATTGTATGTGATAGAGGAATACTAGATAATAAAGCATACATGGATGATGTAGAATTTAAAAGACTTATGAAAGAATTTAATACTAACGAAATAAAAGAAAGAGATTCTTATGATGCAGTATTCCACTTAGTAACTGCTGCTAAGGGAAAAGAAGAAGTATATACACTTGCTAATAATAAAGCTCGTACAGAAAGTATTAATGAAGCACGTATTCTAGATGATAAAATAATATCTGCTTGGACAGGACAACCTCACTTTAGAATAATAGATAATAGTACAGAATTCGAACAAAAACTAGAAAGATTAATAAAAGAAATTTCAATACTTTTAGGAATACCAGAACCATATGAAATAGAAAGAAAATATATAATAGATATTCCAAATATAAAAGAACTAGAAAAATTACCTAATTGTACAAAAGTAGATATTACTCAAACATATTTAAAAAGTAATGATGATACTGAAAGAAGAGTAAGAGCGCGTGGTATAGATGGTAATTATATATACTATTTAACTGAAAAAAGAAAAATTAATAGTTTAAAAAGAGTTGAAGTTGAAAGAAGACTTGAACCTAATGAATATATAAAACTTCTTATGGATGCAGATACAAATTTAAAACCAATACATAAAACAAGATATTGTTTAACAGAAAATAATCAGTATTTTGAAATAGATATATATCCAGAATGGGATAATCAAGCTATTATGGAAATAGAACTATCTAGTGAAGATGATATAGTAAAGACTCCAGAATATATAAACATAATTAAAGAAGTAACAGATGATGAAAAATATAAAAACTATAATATGGCTCATGAAATGCCTAAACAATTAAAAAAGATTAAAAAATAATCTTTTTTTTATGATATAATAAATATGGTGATAATATGAAAAAGATAATACTTATATTATTATGTATATTTTTAATAGGGTGTACTAAAGAAGAAAAACCTATTGAAGAGATAGAATATGATATACCAAATGAGGTGGTAGAAACTATGAGAATTAATATAAGTGGTAATGAATATATAGTTAATCTTGAAGATAATGATACTGCTAAACTTTTAGCAAGCAAATTACCACAAGAATTTCAAATGAGAGAAAAAAATAGAAACGAAAAATATGTATATTTAAGTTTTACATTACCTGTTGATCCAATGAAATCTAGAAATATTGAAAAAGGTGATGTAATGTTATATGGTAATAATTGCCTTGTAGTTTTTTATAAATCTTTTGAAACAGATTATAGTTATACTAAAATAGGTCATATAGATGATTTACCAACTCTAGGAAATGATGATGTAGTAATGAGGTTTTATAGATGATTATAAGTACTTTCAATATTAAAAACGACTTTAATTATTACAATAAAAATAAATCTTTAGAAATATTTAAATATTTAAGAGATAATAAAATAGATATATTAGGTCTTCAAGAAGTATTTTATAAATGTGATAAAGATTTATGTAAATTAATAAAGAATTCTTATAATATGGTAGGTAAATATAGATTTTTATTTAAATTAATACATCCAACAGATAATGAAAAAACACCTATAATAACAAATAAAAATATAATAGAAAGTAATACATATAGATTACCATATTATCCATCTAATCTAAAAAGAGTAATGTCTCATATAGTTATATTTGATGGAGATAAAGAAGTAAGTATATATAATACTCATATTGAATCAAAATTACCTAAAGTAAAAGAAAAACAATTAGATAAAATATATGAAATAATAAGTAATGATAAAAGATCTAAAATACTTATGGGAGACTTTAATTTAAAAGATACAGATATGTTATTTGAGGGTTTTATGAATAGATTAAAAATGTTAGATCTAAGTAGAGTAGAAATAAATGAAAGAACATTTAAAACAGAAAAAGATAATAAAGCAATAGATCACATATTTATAAGTAAAGAATTTAAAGTAGTTAATACTTTTGTAATAAAAGATTTACTTATTAGTGATCATTATCCTGTAATAGTAGAAATAAGAGAAAACTAAGAAAACTTAGTTTTTTTATTTATATATTTATGTTATAATTAGACTAGGTGGTTTTTATGAGAAAGGATAAACCAAATATAACTTTTGACGAGTTGTTTGAGAAAGTTACATCATATATAAAAAACAAAACTCAGCAAAAAATGATTACAAAGGCATATATGTTTGCTTTTGAACACCATTTTGGGCAAAAAAGACATACTGGTGAAGATTATATTGTTCATCCTTTAAATGTCGCCTATATACTTGCTGAAATAAATGCAGATTACCAAACAATAAGTGCGGCTTTGCTTCACGATACAATAGAAGATTGTAATGTTACAAAAGAAGAGCTTGCGGCTAGTTTTGGCCCAGAGATAGCTAATCTTGTTGATGGTGTAACTAAAATTAATAAATTAAACTTTAAAGGTGATGATGAGGCACTTCTTGCTAACCATAGAAAAATATTAGTAGGTCTTACTGAAGATGTTAGAGTTATAATTATTAAACTTGCAGATAGACTACATAATATGAGAACTCTTTGGATATTAAGTGAGAAAAGTCAAAAGGCTAACTGTAAAGAAACTCTTGAAATACTTGTACCAATTGCGCATAGACTTGGTATGAATAAAATAAAAAGTGAGTTAGAGGATTTGTCCCTTCGTTATTCTAAACCAGATGTATATTTTTCTATCGTAGAAAAACTTAATCAATCCAAGGTAGAAAGAAATGCGAATGTAGAATTAATGAAAGAATCTTTATCAAAACTTTTAAATGATCATGGTATAACTCATAAGATAAAGGGAAGAGCTAAAAGTATATATAGTATCTATAAAAAACTAGATACAGGAAGAAGATTTAGTGATATATATGATTTACTTGCTCTTAGAATATTTGTTGATAAAGAACAAGATTGTTATCAAGCTTTAGGTATAATACATTCTAAATATAGACCAATACCAAAGAGGTTTAAAGATTATATAGCTATGCCAAAAGAAAATGGGTATCAATCACTTCATACAACAGTATTTGGTGAAAATGGTCAACTATATGAAATACAAATTAGAACATATGAAATGGATAATTTAGCTGAACATGGTATCGCATCTCACTGGTCTTATAAAGAAAAAGGTAAGACTATGATGCAATCTGCTATGGAAGAAAAATTACAATTCTTTAGATCTATTATGGAGTTATCTAGTGAAGAGGAAAACGACGAAACATTTGTTAATAGTGTTAAAGAAGATGTACTTAAATCTATGATATATGTATTTACACCTAAAGGAGATGTAATAGAACTTCCAGTGGGTGCTACTCCAATAGATTTTGCATACAGAGTACATAGTAAAGTAGGAGATTCAATGGTAGGCGCTATAGTAAATGGAAATATAGTATCACTTGATTATCAGTTACAAGATAATGATATAGTTAAAATTAACACTAATAAAAGTTCATTTCCATCAAGGGAATGGATTAATATGGCTTATACTCAACAAGCTAAAAATAAAATACGTGCATATTTTAATAGAATAGATAAAGAAGAAAATCTAAAACGCGGCGAAGAAGCTTTGATTAAAGAACTTAGAAAAAAACGTATTGCTGCTTCTGATTTCTTTAGTGATTCAAATATAGATAAGATATTAGATGAACTTCATATAGGCGACTTAACAGAGTTATATATTGGAATAGGTAATAATAAGTATACTCCAATTTCTGTAATAAATATTATATATGGTAAGGATTTATCTAAAGAAGAATATGTACTTACTAAAGTAAATAATTCTAAAGTAAATGTTGATTCTAAAAACGATATATTGGTAGAAGGTATAGATGAGATTAAAACAAATATAGCTTCTTGCTGTAATCCAATACCTGGGGATAATATAGTAGGTTATATATCTAAAGGAAATGGTATAAATATACATAGAAGTATATGTCCAAATATTAGTGATTTAGAAGAACGTATAATTGATGTTAATTGGAATACGAGTATTACTAAAAAATATTTAACGGGTGTACTTGTATATACTAATGAACTTAAAAATATATTAGTTGACATAGTCGCAAAAACTTCATCACTTGACATAATGGTTCAAAGTGTTAATACAATAACATCCACAAATAGTTATATATTTGAGATTTATGTCCTTGTTCAAGATATAGAAAAACTTAATAAGTTTATGAGAGAACTTGAAAGCCTAAATAGTGTAACTAAAGTAGAAAGGTTAATAAAATGAGAATACTAGTACAAAGAAGTTTAAAATCAAGTGTAAGTGTTGATAATAAAGTAGTAGGAACTATCGATAGAGGACTTGTATTACTAGTTGGATTTACTCATACTGATACAGTTGATAATATTAATAAATTAGTACAAAAAGTATTAAATCTAAGAATATTTGATGATGAAGATGGTGTTATGAATAAATCTATACTTGATGTAGGAGGTAGTATTCTAAGTATTTCACAATTTACTTTATATGCAGATACGCATAAAGGAAATAGGCCAAGTTATATAAATGCTATGCCTGGAGAAAAATCTAGTATCTTATACGATAAATTCAATGAGGAATTAGAAAAATATATACACGTTGAAAAAGGTATATTTGGTGCTGATATGATAGTTAGTATTACAAATTCAGGGCCAACCACAATATTATTAGAAAGTGAGAATTAATATGTTAAAAAGTAAATTAGATTTTAAATTAGTAAATATAGCTTTACTTGCATTAATTGTATTTTTAGTATATAAAACATCTCCATTTTGGGGTAAAATACTAGAAAATGTAGTTAATATTACGATACCATTTTTAATAGCATTTGCTATTGCATATGCGTTACATCCATTTTTAGTAAAAATGATAAATAACAAAATACCTAAATGGGCTGGCGTATCACTTATAGTATTAATTATACTTTCAGTTATTTCACTTGTAGTATATTTAGTGACTACAGTACTACTTGGACAACTTTCAAGCTTGTTTAATAATATAATTGGTTTTGTTACTAAACTTGAATCTGGCGAATTTGAACTTAATTTATCAATACTTGAAACAGATTTAACATCTACATTTAAAACAATAATAAATGATTTAGGTAATAGTATATCAAATGGAGCAGTAAGTATTTTTAATACTTCACTTGCAATTATTTCAAAAGTGTTTATAATATTTGCTGCATTCATCTATTTCTTAATAGATATGGATAAAATAAGAGAAGAAATTAAATTCTTCTTTAAGAAAAAGAGCAAAAAGACTTATAACTACGTTAAATCACTTGATGATAGCATGAGAAACTATTTAAGTGGTTTAGTACAAGTAATATTTATAACATTACTTGAGTATACATTTGCTTATACAATTATAGGACATCCAAATGCATTGCTTTTAGGCTTTTTAGCATCAGTTTGTACACTTATACCATATTTTGGAGGTATAATGGTAAATATAATTGCATCTATTACAGCTTTCGTTGTAAGTCCTGCACTTTTAATTAGAACAATAATTACATTTGTAATACTATCAAGTTTAGATAGTTATGTTATTAATCCTACTGTATATGGTAAGACTAATAAGATACATCCACTTGTTACAATAATTGCGTTATTCGCAGGTGGTATAATATTTGGTATTAAGGGAGTATTTATTTCATTCCCACTTACAATTATTATTGTTACAACTTATAGATATTATAAAGAAGATATAACAGAGAAACTTAAAAAATAGAGGTGATATTATGATACAAAAACAAAAAGGTACATATGATATTTATGGAATAGAAGCTAAAAAAAGAAAATACGTTAATAACGTATTAGATTCATTATGTGATACGTATAACTAT
>JAEEGL014031228.1_pt1 | contig 13631 bp, 10 predicted proteins | sample 9134231 | NCBI WGS metagenome assembly JAEEGL01 (sample SAMN16246548, study PRJNA631951) | gut metagenome | biome: gut microbiome; feature: rumen; material: fiber-attached | host: Bos | place: Iran: Karaj | collected 2018-10
CGATCCTGAGGATATCGAGGCGGCCAAAAGGGTCCTTTTTGGTTTTTATAACCCGATCGATAACTGGACATGGAATGTTGCGTGGTTTTCCGATCCGGTTATACTCGGCCGTTATCCCGAGGAGGGCCTAAGAAAATATGCCCAGTATCTACCGGAGATATCCGATGATGATATGGAGCTTATTCATCAGCCTTTGGATTTTATGGGGCAGAATATATATAATGGCTACATGGTCAGAATGGGCCGGGACGGGGAGCCCGAGTTTGTTAAGCGCCCGATGGGATCTCCCAAGACTGCCGCAGGATGGCCTGTAACTCCGGATTGCCTGTACTGGGGTGTTAAGCTGCTTTATGAAAGGTATCATCTGCCTTTTTACATCACCGAGAACGGAATGAGCTGCCACGATGATGTTTCGCTTGACGGACACGTTCATGACCCCAACAGGACCAATTTCCTTGATCTGTATATTTCAGCGCTTCAAAGGGCTGCTGATGAGGGAGTTGATATCAGGGGATACTTTCTGTGGACTTTTCTTGATAATTTTGAATGGGATAAGGGCTACACAGAGAGATTTGGTATAATACATGTTGATTTTGAAACTCAGAAAAGGACGGTCAAAGATTCGGCCTATTGGTATAAAAAAGTGATAGATACAAACGGAAAAAATCTTTCTATAAATCAAAAACCCAGGCAGGTGCTTTTCCTGGAGCCTCATTTCAAGGAGGTCATCTGGGGAGGAAGCAGACTTAAGAGCGACTGGGGATACGATATCCCTTCGGATAAAACAGGAGAATGCTGGGCGGTAAGTGCACACAGCAAAGGCGTAAGTATTATAAAGGACGGGTATTACAAGGGCAGGGCACTTGATGAACTCTTTAGGGAGTGCCCGGAGCTTTTTGGAAATACTGACGGGAAGTATAATGATTTCCCGCTGCTGGTTAAGATCATAGATGCTAAGGATGACCTCAGCATTCAGGTTCATCCCGATGATCGGTATGCGAAAGTGAACGAAAACGGTGCCATGGGCAAAATGGAGTGCTGGTATATCCTGAAGGCAGAAGAGGGCTCGACTATAGTATACGGACATAATGCTTCTTCCAAAGAGGAGCTGAAGGATATGATCCAAAACGAAAGATGGAATGATCTCATCCGCACGGTTCCGGTAAAAGAAGGAGATACGGTCCTTATAAAGCCAGGAACGGTTCATGCCATCAAAGGCGGGATAATGCTTACAGAGATTCAGCAAAACTCCGACATCACATACAGACTGTATGATTATGACAGACTGACAGACGGCAAAAAGCGTGAGCTCCACATAGACAAGAGCATAGATGTGATAACGGCTCCTTTTGATTGTGAAGGAGGGATAAGCGATTATTTTGAAACCGCGGATGATTCCATGACGGAATTTGTTGACTGCGAGCGGTTTACCGCGTGGAAGATAAACGTAAAAAACGGATTTTCATTCGAGATGGATAAGGACTTTATGACGATGACGGTTATCGATGGTAATGGTATCGTTAACGGCAGCGCTGTAAAAAAAGGAGACAGTTTCATCCTCCCATGTGGTATCGGAAAAGTCACTCTTGAAGGGCAGATGACGATCATCGCATCAAACCCCAAGTAGGATCGGTACTTTACATCTTTTAAACTGTCCGCCGGCTTTAACTTTAAAGCCGGCGTTTTTTTGTCTGTGAACAAGTCATTATATATCAAACAGGAACGTTAATGTGTTACAATGTAGCAGTATGAACAAGAAGGTTTTAAACACTCTTGAATTTAATAAGGTTATAGGCATGCTCGTTGAGGAGGCTTCATCCGATCCCGGAAGACGTCTTTGTGAGGAGCTTGTTCCGATGGATAAATATGAGACGATAAATACAGCTCAGCAGGAGACCTATGATGCCCTCGGTATGCTGATCTCAAAGGGAAGCATTTCATTCGGCTCAAACCATGATATAGGATTTTCCCTTAAATCCCTGGAAGTGGGCTCTGCCCTTACATCGGGCGAGCTTCTTAAGATCGCAAACATGCTTCAGAATATTGCGAGGGTTAAATCCTATGCCCGCAATGATCAGGATAAGGATACGGGAAACGTAAATTCCCTTGATAAGTATTTTGAAGGTCTTTCTCCGCTTACCAATCTGTCGGAAGAGATATTAAGATGTATCCTTTCCGAGGATGAGATAGCAGATGATGCATCCCCCGCACTTAAGGATATACGCAGGCAGAAAGTCATCATAGGCGACAGGATCCATTCTAAGCTTCAGAGCATCTTAAACGGTTCCGAGCGTTCCTATCTTCAGGATGCCGTTATCACGCAAAGAGACGGAAGATACTGTGTTCCGGTAAGATCCGAATATAAATCCCAGATAAGAGGAATGGTCCATGACCAGTCTTCGACGGGATCCACATTCTTTATTGAGCCCGAGATTGTTGTTAATATGAACAATGAGCTTAAGGAACTCGACATCAGGGAAAAGGAAGAGATAGACCGCATCCTTGTGGAACTGTCAGGCCTTTGTTCGGAGCATACATTTGAGCTTTCTGAAAACTCAAGGCTTATGACGCTTCTTGATTTTATATTTGCAAAGGGCTCGCTTGCATTAAAGATGAATGCAACAAGGCCCGTTTTTAACAAAAAGCACATCATAAATTTAAGAAAAGCACGTCATCCGCTCCTTGATCCCAAAAAAGTAGTGCCTGTTGATATAAGCCTCGGGCGTGATTTTGATCTGCTCATAGTGACCGGACCCAACACGGGAGGCAAGACAGTCTGCTTAAAGACGGTGGGACTCCTTACACTTATGGGCCAGGCCGGGCTGCATATCCCGACTCTTGATCGAAGCGAGCTATCCATTTTCTCGAAAGTGTTTGCCGATATCGGTGATGAACAGAGTATAGAACAGAGTCTTTCGACTTTTTCTTCACACATGAAGAACATAGTCACGGTGATGAAATACGCAGACCGCGATTCACTGTGTCTGTTTGATGAACTGGGAGCAGGAACCGATCCTACGGAAGGTGCCGCACTTGCCATAGCAATATTGGACAGCCTCCATCAAAGAGGTATAAGAACGATGGCTACAACTCACTACAGTGAGCTTAAGGTCTATGCGCTTTCGACCGAAAATGTTGAGAATGCATGCTGCGAGTTTGATGTTGAGACGCTCTCTCCGACATACCGTCTGCTTGTCGGTATCCCGGGAAAGTCAAATGCATTTGCGATTTCTTCAAAGCTAGGCCTTCCAAAAGCGATAATCGATTCGGCAGAAAAGCAGATCGATACCTCACAAAGGAGCTTTGAAGAACTCATCTCGGATCTTGAAGCATCAAGGATCACGATAGAAAAGGACAGGGAAGAGGTTGCCGAGTACAAAAAGAAGATCAAGGAACTTCAGGATAATCTCCATGTCAAAAACGAAAAGATAGATACGAGGCGTGAAAATATAATCCGCGAGGCTAATGCCGAAGCAAGGGCAATCCTTGAGGAAGCAAAAAAGACTGCGGATGAAACGATAAAGGTATTCCAGAATGCAGGACCCGGCGCTTCGATGAAGGAACTCGAGCGTCAGAGGGCCATCGTTCGCGGTGAAATAGCCAAAAAGAATGATAAACTCTCATTAAAAGAAAAGGCTGTTTCTCCAAACAAGGCGATAAAACCCGAAGAGATCGCGATAGGAGATCCGGTCAGGATAACCTCGATGGGTCTTGACGGAACCGTAAACACCCTGCCGGATACAAAGGGCAATCTCTTTGTGATGTGCGGCCAGTTAAGGACAAAGACCAACATCAAAAACCTGATAAGGATAGATGCATCCGAGATAGAACGGCAGGATAAGGACAGGGAAAAAGCACATATCCGACAGAGGAATGCTTCTGTTAAGATGGACTTAAGCACGGTAAAATCCTATTCCCTGTCGTCCGAACTCAATCTGCTTGGCAAGACCGTGGATGAGGCTCTTAACGAACTTGATAAATATCTTGATGATGCATACCTTGCCCATCTTTCAACCGTAAGGATAGTGCACGGCAAGGGTACGGGAACTTTAAGACAGGCTGTCGGACGCTTCCTTAAAAAAGTAAAATATGTTAAGGAATTCCGTATAGGAGAATACGGAGAAGGTGACGCAGGTGTCACTATCGTAACCTTTAAGGACTGATGACCGGTATCCGGGCACACGGGAACGGAGCCGGAATAATAAAAGGAGAATTTTCCATATGGCTGTAAAACAGAAGATACTGATAGTCGATGATGATGAGAACATTGCTGAGATCATCTCTCTTTATCTGACAAAGGAGTGCTTTGAAACAAAGGTCTCTCCGGATGGTGAGAGTGCTCTCGGTGATTTTAAGACATTTGATCCCGATCTTATCCTGCTTGATATCATGCTCCCCGGTATAGACGGATACGGAGTGTGCCGTGAGATAAGGGCAGTGAGCCAGACACCGATCATCATGTTATCCGCCAAGGGAGAAGTGTTTGACAAGGTTCTGGGACTTGAACTCGGAGCCGATGATTATATGGAAAAGCCCTTTGACAGTAAGGAGCTCGTAGCAAGGGTAAAGGCAGTCCTTCGAAGATACAAGGCTGCACCTCCTGTTGACAGGGAAGAAAATACCGTCAAAGAGGTCTCTTATCCCGATCTTAAGATCAACCTCACAAACTACTCGGTCGAATATATGGGTTCCCTCGTTGATATGCCGCCCAAGGAACTCGAACTTCTTTATTTCCTTGCTTCGTCACCGAACCATGTTTTCACCAGAGAGCAGCTTCTCGATCAGCTCTGGGGATATGAGTATGTGGGTGACACAAGGACCGTAGATGTTCATATCAAACGTTTACGTGAAAAGATAAACGATAATGAACACTGGAGGATCGCCACCATCTGGGGCATAGGCTATAAATTTGAAACAAAGTGATCCCGGCGATAAAGACTGTGATCAGGGGAATATTGATTGCGACGGACTTTATATCTTAAATTCATAATTGCATATCTGATATTCGGTTTCTTCGGTTTCGTTGTAGTTGCCACTTTTGTGAGCAGCATGATCACGGAGCACCTTATTAAGACCAAGTCCGAGGCCCTGTATGAAGAGGCCACGATGGTTGCGAACACCTATGCTCTCGATCTTTATAACAACGAGATCGCGCTTGATACGGTGAAAAGGCAGCTTGATGCATTGAGTGTTTATTCAGGGAGCATAATCTGGATAATCAATCCTTCGGGACGACTCATATTAAGTTCAAGGGCTCCGCTGAGTATAGATAAGGAAGTCATCGTTGAGGGCTTCGATCCTGCCACGACCGGAAATTCCTATTATGTGATAGGACGTTTCTTTAATTATTTTAACGAAGATCACCTCAGTGTATTTGCACCTATTACATCGGGGTTCAAGATTAAGGGATATGTGGTGATCCACTATCCGAAATCGGGACTTGATGCGGAGAGGGAATCGCTTCTTACGATAGACTACCTGCTTCTGGTCATTCTGTTCATGTTATCTCTTATCATCCTGATCTTCTTTACCGAGATGGTATATCTTCCGCTTCGCAAGATCACCGAAGCGACAGAGCAGTACGCTGCGGGAAACATGCACTATGAACTTCAGATGGATTCTGATGATGAGATAGGATACCTCGGGGCAACGCTTGCATATATGGCACAGGAAAATGCAAGGGCCGAGGATGACCAGAAGAAATTTGTTGCAAATGTTTCGCACGATTTCAGATCACCGCTGACTTCGATCAAAGGATATCTCGAAGCTATGCTTGACGGGACGATACCTCCCGAGAATCACGAAAAATATCTTGGGATCGTTCTTAACGAAACAGAGAGATTAAGAAAACTTACCAACGGACTTCTTACGCTCAATAACCTGAATACTTCCGGAATGCTCCTTGATATAACGGTTTTTGACATTAATGATGTTATAAGGAGTGTTGCAGCTTCGTTTGAAGGAACATGTAAGAAAAAGGTCATAGCGATAGAACTTGTATTGACCGGCGAAGAGCTTTATGTCAAAGCCGATGCAGACAAGATAAAGCAGGTTTTATACAACCTTGTTGATAATGCGATCAAATTCTCTCATCATGATTCCGTGATAAAGATCGAGACTTCGGAGAAGCATAACAAGGTATTCGTATCGGTTAAGGACAGCGGAATAGGTATACCGAAGGATCAGTTAAGTCAGGTGTTTGAACGTTTCTATAAATCCGACCTCTCAAGAGGTAAGGACAAAAAGGGAACAGGTCTCGGATTATCGATAACCAGAGAAATAATAAGAGCTCACGGCGAAAACATAAATGTCATCAGCACTGAAGGAGTCGGCTCGGAATTCATATTCAGTATACCGCTGGCCGATGATCCGTATGATGATGATGAGATTTAGTGTGAAATCATCCGGATCATTTATATAAGGATCGATCAGACATAATGAATATAGTACTTCACCAGCCGGAGATCCCGGCAAACACGGGAAATATAGGAAGGACCTGCGTCGCAACAGGCAGCGTACTTCATCTTATAGAGCCTCTGGGATTTGTTCTTAACGAAAAATCCGTTAAAAGAGCAGGTATGGATTACTGGGATAAGCTCGATGTTCGAAGGTATATGAACTTTGATGAGTTTAAGGAAAAGAATCCCGGAGCCAGGATCTGGATGGCAACCACAAAGGCAAAGAAAGTTTATTCCGAAGCCGATTTCGGACCTGATGATTTTATAATGTTCGGAAAGGAAAGTGCCGGAATACCCGAAGAGATCCTTGTTGAATATCCCGATTCATGCATAAGGATACCGATGATGGATGATATAAGGTCGCTTAACCTGTCAAATTCCGTTGCGATCGTTTTATATGAGGCCCTGCGGCAGAACGGTTTTGAAGGCATGGAACTTGAGGGCGATCTTCACAGACTTAAGTGGGAATGATCTTTATGAGCCGAGCCTGCTTTCGATAAAATCCGCAAGGGCAGCAGGACAGTCAGCCTTTATGTGAGTGCCGTCTTCTTCATGACTTTCTGAAATGACTTCGGCTTCATTATGGATACGGTTTATAAGATCGCCTGAAGTATAAGGTATCACAGCTTTGATCATCCTGTTTCCGGTATTAAAGATGTCCTGAAGTTCGTTCAGCAGATCATCTATACCGTAACCGGTACGTGCAGAGATATAAACGGTTTCGCTTCCGGGAGTATTTTTGATCGTAAGGTCCTTATCGCGAAGATCGGCTTTGTTATAAACATATAATTTCGGAATATTGAGAGCATCAAGATCACGGAGGGTATCTTCCGTGACTTTTTTATGTGAAGAGTAATGGGGATCGGATGAGTCCATTACGATAAGGAGTACATCCGCATACTTTACTTCGGAAAGTGTCGAACGGAAAGCCTTTATAAGATCATGAGGTATGTTTTCAATGAAACCTACGGTATCGGATAAAAGGAAAGGTTTCCTTCCGGGTATCGCTATCTTTCTTATGGATGTATCAAGAGTTGCAAAGAGCATGTTCTCTTCGAACACTTTCTTATCGGAACTCTTATCCAAGGAAAGGTCTCCCATATCAATTAGCCTGTTCATCAGTGAAGATTTGCCGGCGTTTGTATATCCTACAAGTGCAACATGGGGATATCCGTCTCTTAAGCGTCCCTGACGCTGAACTGAACGGGTCTTTTCAATCTGATTGAGCTCTTTTTTAAGCTCAGTGATACGGTGCGAGATCTGACGCTTATCAAGCTCTATCTGCTTTTCACCTTCACCTTTGTTGGCACGGCTTCCGCCTCCGCCGCTCTGTCGTCCCAGATGCTGCCACATTCCGGTAAGACGGGGCATCATGTACTGGAGATATGCACATTCCACCTGCAGTGAGGCTTCACGGGTACGAGCCCTCCTTGAAAAGATCTCAAGGATAAGGTTGGTCCTGTCCCAGACGGGCACTTCGACTATCTTCTGCAGATTCTTCATCTGCGAAGGTGAAAGATTACCGAGGCATACAACATATTCCGCCTCAAGAGCACTGACACTTATCCTAAGTTCTTCAGCTTTACCCGAACCGATCCAGGTAGCATTATCAGGATGGGGAAGCGTCTGGGTCAGTATCCCTTTGACTTCAAGCTCGCATGCTTCACACAGACTCTGAAGTTCATCCATTGAATGTTCAAAATCTGTGTCGGTTTCGTCCGTATGAAGCCCCGCGATTACCACGGGTGTTAAGTTTTTCTGATCAGGGGCACCGCTCATTTTTTGATTTCTCCTTACCGGTTTACCACATTATAGCATGAGGAAAACCCGCTTCGCATCAGCTAAAAAATGTGTCATAAGTATCGGCTTGATGTATAATATATAACATCAGAACTCAGGAAGAGAGGAGACATATCATGAGTAAAAAAAGTGGAAAATCTCTCAGGTCCCAGCTGCTTTTCATTACACTTGTAAATGTTGTAGTGATCGCTGCGATTGTTGCGATCATCGCGACCGTCAGCAGTAATAAGCTTGTCAGGGAAAAATCTGAGCAGAGTCTCAAAAACAAAACGATCATGACCAGTGATGAACTCAATGGTGAGATGAGCAGGATAGAGACGAGCGTTTCGATCCTTGCCGATGCACTGATGGATAATCTCAACTGGGATTCGTTCGTGTCGGGAGATGCCGGAGTCGATGCACTTACGGAAAGCATCAGACAGACGGCCATCGACTGTGCAAAGAACACAGAGGGTGCGATCACATATTACGTCAGATACAATCCGGATTTTGCTTATCCGACATCGGGAATCTTCGCACAGATCAATGATTCCGGAGAATACGATCAGCTTACACCCACAGATTTTACCGAGTTTGACAAAAATGACACAGCGGTCAGCTGGTATTACGGACCCGTTAATTACGGTCAGCCGATCTGGATGAGTCCGTATTACAACTCCAACATCGACGTTTACATGATATCCTATGTAATACCGCTATTCTTCAACGGACAGTCGGTCGGTATCGTGGGTATGGATATTTCTCTTGAAAACATAAACAGTATCGTTGGAACGCTCAACAACGACAAGGAGAAAGGTTTCCTCCTCACAGTTGAAAACACGACGCTCGATCACCCCACACTTCAGGATGGTTCAGACTTCACGACATCCTTCGAAGGTGACGAGGGATTTGTTACGATAGGTAAAGAGGTATACTCATATAATACATTAAGGAACGGCTTCAAAGTCGTACTGGTTACCGATATCAAGAGCGTCAATAAGGAAGCGTCAAGTCTTAAAACCAAGCTTGTCACAGGCTCGATCATAGGAATACTGTTCGGTATCATCTTCGGATATATCTGCATAACCGGCCTTATAGGACCTCTTAAGTCCGTTACGGATATCGTAGATCAGATGGGACAGTTAGACCTTCGTGTTGACGAAAATGAAACCGCAAAACTTTGCAGGATAGATAACGAGATAGGGCAGATAGCAAGAGCCGTCACCAATTTAAAGACCAGGCTGACAGATGTTGTCGGGGGACTTGCCGAGTCGGCATCTTTACTGGAGGATACAGTAGGAGACCTTACGGACAATACGACAAAGACTATCGAGATAATGGATACCATCGATTCTGCATGCCGCAATATCGCAGACGGTGCTATGAGCCAGGCTGACAGCACTTCGGAGGCCACCGAATCCGTTAAGGAGATGAGTGAGCTCATAAGTTCTTCCAAGAACAGGCTTGATGGAATAAGGGGAGTATCGGGAGATGTCAAGGAGTCTACGTACTCAGCAAGTGAAGGTCTTCAGAAACTTCAGGAGTCAAATATGGAAGTCGCCCGCGTAACGGATGAGATAGCCGAGGCTATTTCCGGAACTTCCGAGTCTGCCGACAAGATCAAGGAAGCAGCAAACCTTATAACCAGTATCGCCGGCCAGACAAATCTGCTTTCTCTTAATGCTTCGATAGAAGCGGCAAGAGCCGGAGAAGCCGGAAGAGGATTTGCCGTTGTGGCTTCCGAGATATCGGATCTTTCAGAGAAATCAAATACTGCCGCATCTGAGATACAGAAGATCATCGAAGAGCTTGTTGCCAATTCAGAGCATTCGGTTTCAAAGATAAAGATTGCCAAGGAGATAAGCGAACAGCAGACGGCACTGCTTGATGCTGCGATCGCAGAGTTCTCGAATGCCAAAGGCGGACTTGAAGAGAGCATTCAGGGAATTTCCGATGTTGGAGATGCGACCGACCGTATTGATTCATCCAAGCAGACGGTTTACGAGGCTGTTTACGGACTCGCTTCCATCGCTGAAGCCAATGTTTCATCGACCCGTGAGACGGCTCAGAGCATTTCAAGAGCAAAAGAATGCGCCGCCGATGTTGATGCAAAGGCTAGAGCCCTTTCTAAGACAGCTGCCAGACTTTCAGAAGAAGCAGCAAAGTGGACACTTTAAAGGGCTGTACAGGTCAGAGCATCTTTTCAATAATAATACGACACCCCGAGTAGTTGATACTCGGGGTGCTTTGTTATTCTTCGATCTTTTCGGCTTCTTCAATCTTTACGGCTTCTTCTTTTTTGGCTTCTTTTTTTGCCTTCTTTGAGGCCTTTTTCTCTGCCCTGTATTCTTTAAAGTCAGCCTTCTTGCCGTTGTACCAGTTACGAAGTCTCTTGTTTGAGAAGATGACCAGGCGAAGGACAAGGAGAACTATTGCAACCTTTACGAGGAACAGAAGGATGTAAGGAAGATCTATAACGAGGTTGATGAAGAATTCCTTAATATCATATGCAACATCCTTGACGCTGTATACAAAGCCTTCTGACATTCTCTGCCATGCGCTCTTTTCTTCAACTTCGATCACGGGAGTATACTCGATAACTTCGGTAACGAAGATATTGACTGTGCTGTAGTCTACCATGTTGTCGTATGTACGGAGCTGGCTCTCCATGCTGTCTATCTGGTATCTGATATCGGTAAGGTGATCTTCGATAGCCATCATGTCTTCAACTGTCTCGGCCTTCTCGAGGTATTCCATAAGGCGGTCTCTTTCGGCGATCAGCATGTTCTTGTGGCTTTCCATGTCAACGTATGTAAGTGTTACGTCACGGACCGACTCGGTGCGGTTTGTGATATTTGTAACTTCTCCGACATTGTTGACAAAGATATCAAGCTTTGCAGCAGGGATACGTGCCGTTATGGAAGCATTCCTTGATGTTTTGCCTGAGTTATATGAATTGTTGTGAACATCCATGTATTCGATATAGCCGCCAAGTCCCTGGATGTCGTTCGTAAGATTCCGGATCAGGGAATCGTATTCTTTTGTTTCAACAGAGAGGCTCATGTCTCTTATGAGCTTGCGGTTTGATGAGTTGGCATTTTCGGTAGTGTTAACGGATGAACTTCCCGTGCTGCCTTCTTCATACATTTCAGCTTCGGCTGCAGCATTATCATATGCTACCATCTCTGCATCTTCATAATAATCGTATGATGCTCCGGCTGCTTCCTTCATGTAAGCTGAACTGGCTGCATCATATTTAGCGGATGATGCTGAACTTCCGCATCCCATGATGCTTAATGAAGTTACTGCTGCAAGAAGTAATATTGAGATTCTTTTTTTCATAATGATTTCCTCCATCGTTTGGATCAGGCGGTATGGCCTTAAAATTTCGGGCTTTTTTGTCCCTCTGTATTTATATACGGAACAGGCCGGGTGGATTTATGGAAAATTTTTAAAAAATTTCTTTGATCCCATGTGTTCATTTTACACCGCCCAAAACGTCTGCACAACGCGTAAATACGCGGTTTCCGGCCACCTTTTGGATGATGCAAAACACTAATTTTCATATGTAATTCGATAATAAATTATCGATAAACGATAAAAAGTTGTTGACAAACGTTATTTGGAATGTTAAATTATGATCATAAAAGATATGACATGTCAAAAAACAACGGATTTTTAAATTTCAGGAGGAGATAAAAATGAATTTGGAGGAAAAGATCTCAAAGATCAAAAAGAGTTGTAACGTTGGAGAAATAGTAACAAATGTATTGTGCATACTCGCGATAGTCGGATGCGTTCTGGCGTTTATAGCCGGAGGATACATCTTCAGCATGGGAAGAGAATTTGACGAACAGATGAAACAGGCCGAGGCAGCAGGATATGTTACCACCGGAACGAGTATCGGTGCAGTAAAGATAGCCGATGTTGAACTTATCGATGTATCTGATATTGAAACATCGATCCCGGCTTTTAAGGCTGCGATCGAGGATCATCCTTACTGTTTCGCATATTCGATCTTCGTATTTACAATGGCAGTTGTTGCTCTTTTGATAGCGATCATGATGAAAGTCATTTCAAAGACCTTTGCTCTTATTAAGAACGAAGAAACACCTTTTACGGATAAGGTGATCCGTCGTGTTGTGGCTGTTTTGATAGCTGTTACGGTGATCGCAGCATTAAGCAGCGGGTTAGGAGCCGCTATAGTATTGGGAATAATCACATGGGTGGTTTATACGATACTTGACTACGGTAAGCTTCTTCAGATCCAGTCGGATGAGACACTTTAAAGGAGGTATCGTATGGGACAGATAATATTAAGACTTGACAGAGTCATGGCTGACCGCAAAATGTCATTGAACGATCTGTCGGAAAAGGTTGGAGTATCAAACGTAAACCTCTCAAAGATAAAGAACGGCAAGATCTCTGCGATAAGATTCTCAACGCTTGAGGCGATATGCGAGGCTCTGAACTGTCAGCCCGGAGATATACTGGAATACTCCGAGGAATAAAATCAGGATAAAAAACAGCCGCCAAAATGGCGGCTGTTTTTTATCGTTTGAACACTGTGTCAAAGCAGATGATCTTACTGCATGAATTCGGCTGCTATGTAGGGTACACCGCTGTCGGTTATAAAGGCACCCACTGCAATGTAATTATATGCGCCGCTTTCTATCATCTGTCTGTGGAAATCCGAAGCAAGCCACGTTCCGAGTACGTCGCTTCCTGTATAGAATCCGCTCCCGATGCTTTCTCCTACGGTAAGGGGTGCGATGCCCGATGCCGTATAAAGGGTCTCGTAGGAACTGCCGTTGGGACGGATATGAGAAAACTTTCTGGATGTTTCTTTTGCTCTCTTAAAAGCTACTGTTGAAAGGGCATCACTCCAGACAAGTCTGGGAAGACCTTTACTTTCACGGTATGCGTTTATTGCGTTGAATGTATCCATGGCCAGAGTAGCCTGAACTTCTTCTTTGGTAGGAACAGCTGCGGTATTCTGAACTTTTTTCTTTGAAAGTTCACTTACTGCGGATACCTCGCAGATATTGACGCAGCCTAATGCAATGACGAACGAGAGCGTCAGACATGTTATTTTCTTTATGATCTTCATTTTACGATCCCCTTTTTCACGTAGTTTTGCAGGGTTTATCAATATATTGCCCTCATATATTTTAATACCACAAGATATTGGAAACAACCCGTCCATAAGTACCCGACGGATTGAGTGTTATATATTGCGAAAACGGTATTCAAAGGTGTAAAATATTATGGTCTATGAGTATATTTTGAAAGGATAAACGGATCTATGTACAAGAAGGTTTCTACAGACCTGAATTTCGTTGAAAGAGAAAAAGAGATCGAAAAATTCTGGTCGGATAACGACATTTTTCAAAA
>JAEEGL014420978.1_pt1 | contig 13631 bp, 6 predicted proteins | sample 9134231 | NCBI WGS metagenome assembly JAEEGL01 (sample SAMN16246548, study PRJNA631951) | gut metagenome | biome: gut microbiome; feature: rumen; material: fiber-attached | host: Bos | place: Iran: Karaj | collected 2018-10
AACTTACCAGCACCGACCTTGCCCGCCTCCAGCCGGACGACATAGAAAGCTTCTCCATCATGAAGGATGCGACCGCTACCGCCCTCTACGGCGCCCGCGGCGCGAATGGTGTCATATATGTGACCACCAAGCGCGGCCAGGAAGGCCCTGCGAAGATCTTCGCCCGTGTGGAGACTTCCATGTCGCAGCCTACCTCCACGGTGCAGTTGGCAGATCCTGTTACTTACATGAAGTCTTACAACGAAGCTATTTCCACCCGCGACCCGCTGGGAGAACTGATGTACAGCTTCGACAAGATAGAGCAGACCGGCAAGCCCAACGCCAACCGCCTGATCTATCCTGCGAACGACTGGTACGACATGCTCTTCAAGGATTTCGCCACGGCATACCGCGCCAACGTTTCGGCGCGAGGCGGCGGACGAGTCGCAACCTACTATGTTACGGGAGGATTCACCGAAGATACGGGTATCCTGAAGGTTGACAAGCGCAATACCTTCAACAATAATATCGACCAGAAAACCTATACCCTCCGTTCCAACGTGGACATCAACCTGACGAAGACCACGAAACTTGCGGTCCGCCTGACGGGTAACTTCACCGACTACACGGGCCCGCTCAACGGAGGTGACGCGGTTTACAAGCAGGTGGTGCATTCGGATCCCGTTTTGTTCCCGGCTTATTATCCAGTTGATGATGAGCATGTTGGTATTCGCCACATCATGTTCGGCAACTATAAGGATGGCTCCTATTCCAACCCCTATGCCGACCTGGTCCGCGGATACAAGGACACCCAGCGTTCCCAGATGATCGCCGCGGTGGAAATCAACCAGGACCTGGATTTCATCACCAAAGGCCTGCATTTCATGACCCTGTTCAACCTTACAAGGCTTTCCTACTACGAGGTTTACCGCCAGTTCTCTCCCTACTGGTACACCCTGGACAGGTATGATTCCTACACCGGGGACTACTCGGTGCAGAGGCTGAACGAAACGGGTACGAACTGGCTGTCTTATTCCGAGGGAGCCAAGACCGTGCAGAACACCATGTATTCCGAGAGCCGTCTGAACTACGCCCGTGAATTCGGAAAGCACGATGTAACCGGCCTTCTGGTTCTCACCGCCCGTGAATCCCTGAATGCCAACGCCGGATCGTTGCAGCTTAGCCTGCCTTCCCGCAACGCGGGTCTGTCCGGGCGTTTCACCTACGGTTTCGACAAGCGTTATTTTGCGGAGTTCAACTTCGGCTACAACGGCTCCGAGCGCTTTTACAAGACCCACCGCTGGGGCTTCTTCCCGTCCGCGGGCGCGGCGTGGCTGATGTCCAACGAGCCATTCTTCAAGCCGCTCAAGAAATATGTCCATAACCTCAAGTTCCGAGCATCCTACGGCCTTGTGGGTAACGACAACATCGGTTCTTCCTCCAACAGGTTCTATTATCTCTCCGATATGAACATGACCAGTAGTTCCAGGTCAGCCACCTTTGGAGAACTCTTCAGTAATACCTACGCAGGCATAGATGTGAGGCGTTATGCAAACGAGGAAATCACCTGGGAGAAATCCTACAAATCCAACTTCGCCGTCGAACTCGGCCTCTTCAACAAGATCGACATCATCGCCGAGTACTTCCGCGAGCATCGCACCGATATCTTCATGAACCGCGCAGATGTCCCGGAAACCATGGGCCTGCAGGCAGGCATCTCGGCTAACATCGGTGAAGCCGCCGCTCACGGTATCGATATCCAGGCCGACTACAAGCAGGTATGGAACAAGGACCTGTGGACTTCGGCGCGCGGCAACTTCACTTATTCTTCGAGCAAGTACCTTGTGTATGAGGAACCCCAGTATAAGGAAACATACCGACATCATGCCGGCCATTCCCTCAAGCAGACCTGGGGATATATAGCAGAGCGTTTGTTCATCGACGATGAAGAAGCGGCCAACAGCCCTTCCCAGTCCTCTTTCGGCAGCCAGTACGGAGGCGGTGATATCAAGTACACCGATGTCAACGGCGATGGAGTGATTACTCCGGCGGATATGGTCCCTATCGGTCTCCCCACCTCACCGGAGATCATATACGGGTTCGGTTTCTCCATGGGCTACAAGGGATTTGACTTTTCCCTTTTCTTCCAGGGCCTTGCGAACGAGAGCTTCTGGATAGACGCATCTACCAACTATAATCCTTCCAGGAATATTGCCGGCACCGCCCCATTCGTGAACAACACCCAGTTGCTCAAGGCTTATGCCGACAGCCACTGGAGCGAAGACAACCGCGATATCTACGCGCTCTGGCCCCGCTATAGCGCATATTCCAACCTGAACAACTCCGCCGTGAGCACATGGTGGATGCGCGACGGCGCCTTCCTGCGTCTGAAGCAGCTGGAGATCGGTTATACCATTCCCTATAAATTGCTGCAGCGCTGGAGAGTGGATAATCTCCGCGTTTACTTCCAGGGTAACAACCTGCTCTGCTGGAGCCGCTTCAAGCTCTGGGACCCCGAGCTTGCAGGCACCGGTCTCAATTATCCTATCCAGAGGACATTCAATATTGGATTTCATGTAACCTTTAAATAATGTGTCGGTCATGCGTAAAGCTTTAGTTAATCTTTCACTCTTAGTTGCTGTAGCGGGCTCATTATTTGGTTTGAACTCCTGCAATGGTTTCCTGAACGTGGTGCCGGACGATGGTGTCGCAACCTTGGAAATGGCATTTGATCTCCGTTCTACCGCTATTCGTTATCTGGCCACCTGTTATTCATATATGCCGGTAAACGGAAATACCTCTTCTGATCCTGCCATGTTGTGCGGGGATGAACTTTGGGATTTAGTGGGGCGTATAGTCTCCAATAGAAGCGATCGTGTGCCCAATACTTTTTTTCAGGTAGCCCGCGGATACCAATCAGCATCCAACGTGTATGCAAACGACTGGGCAGATATGTACGAAGGCATACGCTGCTGTGACATTCTGGTCAATAGTATCGATGACGTTCCGGATATGACCCAGTTTGAGAAGAATCAATGGAAGGCGGAAGCTACATTCCTGAAGGCATATTATCATTTCAATCTCGTCCGCAAGTGGGGCCCGGTTCCCGTTATCCGAGAGAGCCTTCCCATTGACTCTGATATAGAAGATGTTCGAGTCTATAGGGAGAATATCGACACATGCTTCAACTTCATTCTACGTCTGCTGGATCAGGCTTACGACTATCTGCCTCTCGCTAACGAGTCGTCCGACGAGTTGGGCAGGATTACCCAGCCTATCTGCGCCGCTTTTAAGGCTAAGGTTGCGGTTTTTGCTGCCAGCCCCCTTTTTAATGGAAATGAAGAGGAGTCAGCACTCTTAGATAACCAAGGCCGTATGCTTTTCCCGGAAAAGACAGACGAGGAAAAACTGGAGAGATGGAAGTATGCCATGAAAGCCTGCGAGGATGCTCTGAAAGTTTGCGAAACAGCCAATATTCGTCTTTATACTATTGATGATGTGAAGGCTAACTACCGCCTGACGGATTCTCTGCGTCAGACGATTACTCTTCGCAATGCCTTCAATCTTCGTTGGAATTCTGAGATCGTATGGCCGTGCACCCAGATTCAGAGTATTGGAGACATTACGAGATTTCAGCAGTGGACCATGCCGAATATGACTGATCATCTTCATAGTACAGGTGGATACCGCATTATCGGTGTCCCTATGAAGATTGTGGATCAGTTCTACACAAGAAACGGCCTTCCTATTGCCAATGATCTTGACTGGGATGGAGTTAATACCCAGGAGTTAAAGGTTGGAGGCAAGGACACCAACTACTGGCTTGAGGAGAATTACATGAATGTCACCCAGAATTTCTACCGTGAACCCCGCTTCTATGCATTTTTGGGGTTCGACGGAGGAAAGTGGCTGGGACAGCTCTCAAACTATAATGACCTCAAGCCCGAGGATGTGCTTCATATCGAGTGCAGGAACGGTGGGCATGAGGGTAAGTCTGGAGGCGAACAAGGACCTGTTACCGGCTACTTTGCCAAAAAGCTTATTCCTCTAGCATGCGCATTTACGGGAACAAACGCATTTACCCCATACCGCTTTGCCTGGCCCATTATCCGTCTTACAGATTTATACCTACTTTATGCAGAGGCAATCAATGAGGCAGAGGGCCCTAACGGATTGCATAGTAAGGAGTTGTTCGAATCAATCGACCTTGTCCGCGACAGAGCGGGCATTCCCAGCGTAAAGAATGCTTGGGACAATCATTCTAACAATCCAGGCTATTACAACACACAGTATGGCATGCGCAATATCATCCATCGAGAGCGACTTATCGAACTGTCGTTCGAAGGACAGCGTTTCTGGGATATACGTCGCTGGAAGGAAGCTCCTCATGAGTACCAGAAAGGCATTTATGGTTGGACGGTAATAGGATACTCTCCCGAGGATTATTATGTACGCAACCTTATCGCCACTCAGACTTTCGGCCTCAAGGATTACTTTTGGCCTATTCATACTAATTACCTTGATCGTAATCCGAATCTTGTGCAGAATCTTGGATGGTAATGTTTAAACGAATAGAAATATGAATTTTAAATATATATTTATTATTTGCGGACTTGCGGCACTGGTTTCCTGCTCCGGAATTCTTGGTGGGCGTATCGACCAGCACGCCGATGTTCCTGTCCCGGGTCCGGTTTTGGTCAAATCCGTATATCCGATTAGCGGTGGGGCCGTCATCAAGGTTACTATTCCCGACGACCCCAACCTTAAAGGTGTAGTTGCCGAGTATGAGCGTGGGGGAGAACTTGTGACAGCAAAGATATCCCGCTATGTCGATAGCCTGACCGTTGAGGGATACGCAGACACCAAGGAACACGTCGCAAAGCTGTATTCATTCAACGTCAATGAGGAAAAGTCCGATCCTATCGATGTTCGCTTCACGCCCCTCGCTCCTTCGATTCTGACCGTTACTCCGACCATCGTGGAGTCTTTTGGCGGAGTAAAGGTGCATATTCAGAACAATACTATGAAAAGCGATCTTGCCGTTTGTATCCTGCGCTGCGACGACCCTGCAGACTACAGCAAGCCCGTCAAGGACATCAAGTGGGTCGAAGTGACCACCCTATTCACCGCCAGCGAAGATATCTTCCTCTCCCGCCGCGGGATCGAACCCAAGGAGGCGATTTTCGGAGTGTATCTGCGCGACCACTGGGGAAATCTTTCCGACACCACAACAGCGGTACTGACACCAATCGTTGAAGCTAAACTCGACACGGTCAAACATAACGGCACACGTTGGTATCAATTCAAGAACGCGAGTATTGCGGATGATAACTGCGAGGCATTGGATGGAAGTCATCCCATCCAGGCTCTTTGGGACAATTCAAGTGCTTCGGTAACTCCTCATTATTTCGCGAGCGTGCACGATTGTCCAAGCCCCTGTTGGTTAACTATAGACCTCGGCCATAAAGCCTCTCTTAGCCGTGTAACTACACTCCCTCGTAATGATTATTTACCTTTCAGCGGTGGAGCAGTGCGTGATTATGAATTCTGGGGGAGCCTTGCGCCTACAGGAAAGACTTGTTCTCCATCTCTGGACAATCCTTATGGCTTTGACGATACTTGGTTCTGCCTCGGCAAGTTCACCCAGGCTAAACCTTCCGGATACCTTCCCAATGGGCTAGTTGGTGAGTACACACCTGAGGATCGCGAGGCATTCAATGCTGGAAATGACTTTGAATTTAACCCTGTGGAATATCCAAGATGTAATGATGAGCTGCGCTACCTGAGAGTGGTTTTTGTCAATACTTTTACCACCTTCGAATATGGGCACAATACAACAACCAGGCAAATTCAGACTGGGGAGGTAACGCCTTTTGGACAGCCTAATTATGAAGACTAAATGATGATGGATATGAAAAAAGCTATATACCTATTGCTAGTTGTTCTCACGGCGGCTTCCTGTGCAAAACAGGACTCTGTTTATAAGGAATTCGTCAAAGAAGGAGGCTACATATATCCAGCAAAGCCTCTAGATGTGACTGCGGAAAGGGGATATCAACGGGTAGTGTTGAGATGGACGGCCCCCATGGACCCGTCACTACGCACTGCCAAGGTCTTCTGGGATAGTCACACCAAATCCAAGGAGTTCAAATATGCTGATTTTCCAGATGGAATTGTTTCGACTGTGATAGATGGTTTGGAAGACAGGGCTTACACTTTCGATGTGGTGAACTATGATGCAGACGGAAATAAGTCGCTTGAAAGCGAAATAACCACGTCTCCGTTTGGAGAGAGTTGGTTAGTGTCTCATGCCGAGCGCACGGTCAAGTTCGCAAGGATGGAAGGCAATGACGCCATAGTTACTATGAATAAACCCACGAACGAGATAGCCGTCACCAAGTTCCGTTACGTGAACACGGCGGGTGAGACTGTGGAAGGATGCCCTATCTATGGCACCGCTACCGATGTTGTGCTCACCGATGTGGCGAAGGGAAAGTTTTTCGAATATCAGAATGCTTTCTGCGCTGCAGATGGTATCGATACGGTTTGGACAGGCAATTGGTACAAGACAGATGATGCTATTGCATATTTGCCCGACGTTTCTAAAACCACCCTTAAAGTCACTGCGAACCAGGTCCGCGAGTCTTTCTATCCCGAGTTGATTCTGGATGGCATAAAGGACAGTTTCGACAGCCGCTGGTTAAGCTCCAATAATGCCCAGTACAGGAACGTATGGCCGAAGATCATAGTGATAGACAGCAAGGAAGTTGGAGACAACGTCATGACTTTCAACAAGTTCGTCTTCTATCAGGATCCCGATCCCGACGGTCAGACCAGGCGCTATATCCGTTCGGTGAACGTTTATGTATCCAATACCAAATTCAATCCGGACGATACGAATTACACAAAGAACTACGGCACTCCGGTCATCTCTGTCACTCTGAACCAGAACGATCCCGTGCAGGAGTTCATCCCGGAAGAGAGGGTGGCCGGACGTTATGTGGCCATAGTCTTCCGCAATTCATACAACTCCAGCGGTTTCGTCGATCTCTGGGAGTTCGAGGCGTTCGGCTATGCAGCAGCTTTGGCGAATTAATCAATTAACCACAAATCATAATTCTATGAAGAAAAAATTATTAGCACTTCTGGCTGTTTCAGCCGTTTTGGCTTTCTCCTGCAAAAAGGAGCCGAAGCCGACCGAGGAAACACCCGAACCAGATGCAATGGAAGTTGCAACCACTTCCTTTGTGGCTGAAAAAGGTGACGGAACGATTGAGATTCCCGTATCCGCGAATGTCAAACTTTCCGCGACCATTTCCGACGATGCCAAGGACTGGCTCTACTATGTGGAGACCAAGGCCATGGTGGATTCCAAGGTTGTCGTTGGCTATCGTGCCAATCCTACGACCAAGCAGCGCACCGGCAAAGTCACTATTACCGGTGGCACCATCAAAACCGAAGTGTCCGTCACCCAGGCGGCCGGTGATCCTACCCTGACTCTCGCAGCAGAGGGCCAGAAAGTCAACCCTCGCGGCGAAACCATTTCGGTGGCCTTCACAACCAACGACGCCGTGAACGTCACTCCCTCCGTGTCCTGGATCAAGGTCAAGAGCGTCAAGGATGGCGCCCAGGAGCTTGAGATCACGCTGAACGACACCGGAGCCGCTCGTGAGGGAGTCGTAACATTCGCAACCGTCACCGATGCTTCTGTCAAGGCAGATTTCGCCATTCTCCAGAAGGCCGCGAACATCGACCCCAACGCCATCAGCATCCTCGCTCTCGGCAATACCGCCGTTACCGATGCTATGAATTACCTGTATCCTGTGCTCAAGGGGCTGGGTTATACGACCATCCGCCTCGGTAATCTCTACATCGGCGACAGCGACGTCGATAAGCATGTCGCTTCCATCGCGGACAGCACGGTTACCTATAAGTTCAATTACATCAAGGATGAGGCCTGGGCTACTGCCGACATATCTGCATTCAGTGTCCTTGAACCTGAGGATTGGGATTACATCGTCCTTTCCCAGAATACCGACAAGGCCGTAGATGCCGCCAGTTATGCTGCGGTCAAGGAGCTGGAAGCTGCCGTCCGTGTCACCAACCCCTTCACTCCCATCGTATGGAATATGGGCTGGGCCCCCAAGGGGAATACGGAAGCCTATGAAACCGTTGCCGACGTCATGGCCACGGTGATCAAATCTGACAAGGAAATATCTGCCATCATCCCTACGGGCACCGCGCTCCAGAACCTGCGCACTTCCTTCATGGGAGACAACGTCACCCGTTCCGACAACAAGAATCTTTCCTACAATATCGGCCGTCCCGTTGCCGCCTACACATGGGCAGCTGCGCTCACAGGCAAGAGCATCGACGCTCTGACCTATGTTCCCGACGATAAGAACTCTGATTCGAAACCCATCTATCAGTTCGAACCTTATTACCTCCCTGCCATGCTGGAGGCTGTCAATGCGGCAATCAAGACTCCTTTCAAGGTGACGGCCACTTCCACTTATGCTCCAAGAGTCAGCAAGGTTGATATGAACCTTCTGAAGGCCGGTATGGCTGCTCTCGGATATCAGGAATCCATGCTTGCGAATTTCATAGAACTCCCTATGGTCATGATTCCTGATGCATTCTATAATTCCGGATCTTCCTTCGGTGGCACCGTCGCCGATGCGGCACCTTCAAATCTCTGCGCCGGTTTCACCGGAAGCACAGGCACCACCCAGAATGGATACATGGCTACCCTGATCTTCTCTCACGACCAGATTCCTGTCGGAAGCATGATAGTGATGCTCGACAATACCCTGCAGTATCGTCCTGAGGGATGGACGGCTCTCACCGCCACCAACTCCAAGCGTCCCGACAATGTCACCGCGCCTGTTGTGAGCGTATCAGACGATTGGTGGGGAAGCTTCAAGTACCGCGCATTCAACATCTCGAAGAAGGCCGGTGGAGCTATGACCCAGGCCGACTGGGAGAAAGTCCTCAAGAGTTTTGCCATTTTCATTCCGAAAACCGCGCTTGACGACGGACTCGAAGATTATCTTAATGGCAACTGGAATTGGTAATTGTATAACTGCTTAAATGGTAATGAATATGAAACAGATAAGATTATTCCTTTATGCAGCTATCAGCGTTCTGGCAGTTGCATCATGCGCAAAGACCGAACTTGTCGAGCCTGAGGCTTTGGCGAGCGGCGAAAGCACGGTCCTGACCCTCTCTCTCGGCAGCGCCGATACCAAGACTGCCCTTGTCGGTGGCAAGACCACCTGGGTCGAGGGTGATGAGGTGCGTATATATAATGCTACCGGCACATTCTATCAGGATGTGAAGGTTCCTGCATCGGCGGCCGGTCAGAAGACCGCGCAGCTGGAAGTGAATATGGCGGACAGTGTTTACTATGCCGTTTATCCTGTAAGCGCCGCTGCCGGCTGCACTGTCGGCAAGGTGAACATCAAACTTCCCAGCAACCCTGACGGCCTTTTCTCCAGCGCCAATGTGTGCGCGGCCCGTTCCCACGAAGGCAGTTTCCAGATGCGCAATGTTACCGCGGTTCTCAAGGTCAACATAACTTCCGGGAATGTCATTGAGATCCTTCAGGTCAACTCCAAGAATGCCATGGTGGGCTCCTTTGATGTGGATCTGACGGGCGCGGATCCTGTGGTAAGCGAGAAAGCCGGCACCAAGTCCGCCACCGTCGCAGTCGGCGGTGTTGACGGCGACTACTATATCGCCGTGGCCCCCGGCACCTATGCCGAGGAATTCTCCGTGACCGCGCTCCGTGGTAACGGCGGTTATCAGACCCTGCTTTCCACCAAAGCAAACGAGATAGCCATCAATACTATCGTTCCTCTGGGATCCATTGGCAACAACCTTTCCAAGGGCCTTTCCGGAGAAGGAACGGAAGCATCTCCTTACGTGATTTCCAACCTTGGTGAGTGGGGCGCATTTGTCGCATCAGTGAACCTTGGTAACCCTTATGCCGGCAAATATGTCAAGTTGGACATCGATGTTGAGAACGGGGTTAACACTCCTATCGGTTACTACCTCTCTGCTGATGAGCAGGCTGCATTTGCCGGTAAATTCCAGGGCAACAACCACAGCATCAAACTCGATATCGAGGGCGAGAACTGCAGGAGCCAGAATTACTGTGCTCTGTTCGGTCTGGTAGGTGAAGGCGCATCGATTTCCGACATCAAACTTTCTGGTACAGTGCATTCGACCGGTGATTATGCTGGAGGTCTTGCAGGATATGTCAGTGGATCAGATAAGGAACCCGTGTCAATTTCCAATGTTTCAAGTAGTGTTGCCGTTACAAGTACAGCTAATAGAGTTGCCGGAATTGTAGGTTACGCAACATATTCCAACATAAAGAATTGTTCGAATACTGGTGCTATTACTGGTAATAATTCAGTAGGTGGTATTGCAGGCTATATGTACCACGGTGAAATAGAAGACTGTTCTAACACCGGGGCAGTAACGGCCACCACTGATACCTATACTGCGATGTTCCTTTCTTCTAGTAATTTTTATGCGACTACGGCGTTGTCTTCCGATAATTCTAAGCCTTGGACCAATGGTGTTGGAGGTATTGTTGGATTTGCTCAGAATGTAAATATAAAGAAACCTGTCAATTCGGGCAATGTAACTGCCTTCATGAAACTTGGTGGAATTGCAGGCGTAGCTTATTGGACCAATGTCTCGGATGCTTCCAACTCTGGCATCATTGAGGGAAAGGGAGCACTTAATTGTCGTGCTGACTCCCAGATGGGCCAGCAGTGGGGGTCCGTAGCTGGAGGTATCGTCGGTTGGGCACACACTTATGCCATCATTGAGAACTGCACTAATGCCGGAAATGTCAAGGGTGTGGGCGGTATCGGCGGTATAGTCGGTCATATGAGTTGCTCATTCAACGAATTGTCCAAACCTGTCATACGTAAATGTGTCAATACTGCCAGTATCTCTTCAATGAATGCTCAGCAGGGCGGAACCAGCGCTGTTGCAAATGCGGGTACCGGTGGTATTGTCGGCAACTTGGTTCCTTTTGGAATCAAGTCTAATAACGTATGGTACTGCTACAATCCCAGTGTTATTGATTGTACCAACAAGGGTGATGTGTCCAGTATCCGTGAAGATGGTGAGTCAAACTTTGTTGGTGGTATCGCCGGTAGTTCATACTTTGCCGGCGGTGTTACTAACAGGGGAGAGACCATAATCAATGGTTGTGTAAACGAGGGTAATGTTACTGGAGGATATTGGGTCGCCGGCATCCTCGGTGGCGCTGGATCTCGATTCTGCGCGATACCTACTGTTAAGAACTGTGCAAACCACGGCACAGTTACGTCGGTTGGGTATTCCAGCAAGTATACTGGAATCCTTATCGGAGGTATTGTTGGAGGCACAAATGCCTACAATAGCGGTAACCGCAAGAACGAACAGATCCGTATCTACAACTGCTACAATGATGGCGATGTCGTTTATGAAAAGGAGGACTATGCAACTCCTTATATCGGCGGTATAATTGGAAGTACCTGGGGTGGCGCTGCCGTTCAGAATACTTATAACCGCGGTTATGTGGGACCTAAGTCCAAAAAAGCTCCCAGCGAAGAAATTGCAAAGTGCATTGGCGCTCTCATCGGATGGCAGTATGCGAGCATCATCCACTATTCTTACTTCTATCAGGGAATTGCCAACAATGCTCCAGTCGGAGCAAGCAGTAGTGCTGCTGCCCGTACCGATACTGTTTGTTCTTTTGACGACAACGGTACACTGTCAATGCCTGTTACCGCCAACTCTGTAGAATGCTCCAGCCTGCTGGAAGTCCTTAATGGATGGCAGAACTACTATGTGGCTTACGGGTACTTCAACTGGACCGGCGCTCCCGCGCATCCTGTGTTCGACACTACCTTAGACTAGTTCGCTTGATTTGGAATCGAAGCCGACCCTCCGGGGCCGGCTTCTTTTTATTATAATTTGATTATATTTGTATAATCCAAACATTAAGACCATGTTCGAACTTATCACCCTCCCTTATGCGCCCGATGCGCTCGCGCCTGCGATCAGCGCAGAGACCATAGCATTCCACCGCGGAAAGCATCTCCAGACCTACGTAAACAATCTTAACGCGGCCATCGCCGGAACTCCCTTCGAAGGCAAGCCTCTCGAGGAGATAGTCCGCACAGCCGAAGGCGGCATCTTCAACAATGCCGGGCAGATACTCAACCATAATATGTACTTCCTGCAGTTCCGCGCGCCCAAGGCAGATAACGCCCCCACGGGCCGCATCGCGGAACTCATCGACGCGCAGTTCGGCAGCTTCGAGGCCTTCCAGAAGGAATTCGCCGCCAAGGGCGCAGGCCTCTTTGGCTCCGGCTGGGTCTGGCTCAGCGCCGATGCCTCCGGCAAACTCGTCATCACCCAGGAAGGCAACGCCGGCAACCCTGTCACCAAAGGTCTGAAGCCGCTTCTCACCTTCGACGTCTGGGAGCACGCCTATTACATCGATTACCGCAACGCCCGCCCGGCCTACATCGCCGGCCTCTGGCAAATCATCAACTGGGACGAAATCAACGCACGCCTGAAATAGCATGATACTCAATCTGATACTATCCGTAGTGGTCGGCGGCATGCTCGGCCACGCAATCGACGCGGGCTACGACGGCCGCCTCGCTCAGTACATCACCGGTCCCGACAGCTACGCCATCAACCTCTTCTCCCCGGAAAAGATAGCCCAGGGCAAGGGTGGATGGCAAGGGGAGCACGCCGGAAAATGGCTCTACGCTGCCTCCAAGGCCTACGAGCGCACTGGCGACCCGGCCCTGCTGGGCAAGCTCACATCCGTCGCAGACTACCTCATCTCCCGCCAGGAGAAGGACGGATATCTGGGCTGCTACCGCGAAGACAAGCGCTACTACCACCGCCCCGCGCCCGAGGTGATGACGGTGGATTGGGATACCTGGATCATGGCCTACCTCATCAAGGGTTTCACCGAGACTTCGGTGGCCACCGGGGACCCCAAGTACGCCGATTGCGCGCTCCGGATAGTGGAATTCCTGCACTGGACCGTGTTCGAGCAGGGAATCAAGATCGCCCAGACCGGGCAGCACAGCGGAATGGCCGGCTGCGGCATGCTGGATCCGCTCTGCGACCTCTATGCCCTGCGGCCTGAGCCCAAGGTTCGGGAGATGATCGAACGCTGCATCTTCGAACTGGACGACACCCCCTGCCTGCAGCTGATCACGCTGGCGGGGAAGGGATACGACGTGGCGCTGATAGGCAACGGCAAGATTTACGAGATGCCGCGCTCCCTCACCGCGGTGGCTTATGCCTACCACCCTTATGCAGACGGGTCCCTGCCTGGCGGGAAAGCCTGCTCCGAACCTCTGCTGGCGGCTTGCGCGAACGCCTGGGAAAGCATCTGCAAATGGCATCTGACCACCCTGGGAGGCCCCTGGGGCGGCATCAATTACTGCTGGGAACTCTTCAACCGCCCGGCCGAGTGGGCGCCCTACGAGTGCACGGAGACCTGTTCCGTGATGCAGTGGCTGAACTTCAAATGGGAACTGCTGCGCATCAGCGGCGACGGCAAGTTCGCCTCCGAGATAGAGCGGACTGCATATAATGACTTGATGGCCGCACGCGCGGAG